>Ga0268261_10003360_pt1 | contig 11760 bp, 10 predicted proteins | sample TergutNc150P1_FD_190353 | JGI IMG/M metagenome (GOLD analysis project Ga0268261, IMG submission 190353) | Nasutitermes corniger P1 segment gut microbial community from laboratory colony in Florida, USA - Nc150 P1 (SPAdes) (version 2) | ecosystem: Host-associated > Arthropoda: Insects >... | reverse complement strand
GGCTAAATTCAGAAGTAAACTAGTGGCTTGTTATACATGTAGCAAAGCATGTCAGAAGTCTTGCATCACAACTAAGTGTCATGCCCAGTGGCCCAAACTGAACCATAAAAATGACTGCATATTTGTTCATTTTCTTACAGATGTAGATCATATTGTAACAGCAGGATATGACAAATTGTTCTTATGCTTAACATCACAGTGAACATGCAGCTTGTCACTTATTTCACAAAAGTGTGTTTATGAAAACATCTTGATTCATTAATAAGCTTTACTATAATGAAATTTTGTTGTAACAAACATAATCTGTCCCAAAAAAGTGTCATACTGTGATTTTTTGCTGTAGTAACTTATGCAAGTTGTCATGGTTAAAAAAATGAATTTTTGGTATGAAACATCAGCAATAGGTACACGACTATTTGATATTTCCATTTTTTCCCATAAGATCTACAAGCTCAGCATACTTAACTGAACCAAAATGGTCAATAGTGCAGTGTGCTGATTTAACTTGGTTCAGTAATTCATGTAATGAAGGACTGTAGAATCTGTATGGCAGCTCACAACACTGTCACATTAAGATCTGCATGCTGTAATCCTTCAGGACCTGTACAAAGTATGCTTTAAATGCATTTTTCTCTACTCCATGCTACTGGATCATTACCTACCACATTTATTTGAGAATTCTGAGCAATTCAATGTTTACACACACAACACAGTGTTCCAGTGAGCTGTACAATCAACAGAATATTCTGAATGTTTTTGCACTGTGCATTGTGATATAATTACACAACATGAATCGATGAAATGCGCACTCTTCAAATTAATACTTTAATTCAATGTTTCAATTTTTGCCATCTTCTACACGTTTCGAACCATCATGAGAATGAACCCATGCGGTTCGAAACACTCAGAAGACATCAAAACTTGAAAAACTGAATTAAAGTATTAATTTGAATACTGTGCATTTTGGTGGTTCATGTTGCATAAGAATATTCTGACATTATGGCCAAAGAAAACAGACTTTCCCCTGTTTGATAATAGTCGTAAAGGCAAAAAAGGCACATGCCCCTCAGATCTGGCTGTAGTATTGTCATGAAGACATAACTCCCATCTTGTTACCTTGTCAAGCATGTCAGTAGCTAACTACTGGCATTGTTTCGGCATCCCTTTGTGTTCTCATTCACACTGATGCATCTCCATAAATTCAACATCTGCAGCTTGATGTGTCTCAGCTTCAGTAACATCTCCAATGTGTCTCAATGGACTGGCCCTCACAGTCTGCAAATAAACAAATGTACACATACAGCTACAGTACATACAACAATTTCATATTTTATCAATCACTGTTACAGCATGTCTCATACATCAGACTGTCTGTTTTTAAAACAGTTACTATGTCATGTCAAACAACACAACAGAATTGTACTTTCCTTGGTCTTGTAGCAGCAATTCTGAATTGAGGACACACACATTACAACAGGTCGCACATGAACCCATACAAGTAGACACACCATACAATTTGTAAATTGTTACACCCCAGCCAGAAGGACCTAAAAATACCATGACAAATTGCTTTTGCACTCCATGTTTCTATAACCTATATTTAAATTAATATAAACTTATTTTATTGCTTGAGACACATCTGGTTAAATTTTGCACATTTATTTCCTTTAAGCCAGTTCTTCAAGTCCGCAAGTGCATTATCAAGGCAATTTTGAATTTGGTATCTTTCAGGATGCTACAGTACATAACACCAATAACATTCGCCAGTATAGGTTAGGCCTGCTAATTGACAGTTTGAATAGGAAGCATTTTAAGTACACCTGAGGAAACTGGACACCAAAACCGAGAATTATCAGCAGAATAATGAGGAGCATTAACGGGGGTCTGTTGTACGTAAATATTTAGGAAGTTCATTATACGTGCACCTGCCAGCGTATTCACACCCTCCACATTACCATCTGCTGTGGGGATGGAATAATTTCCAACACACTCAGGCATACACAATACAAGATTTTTACATGCCGAATACTAAGCCTCGCAAATGGCACAGTTTATGTACTATCCTGCAACCAAGTTATTCAATAACATTCCCCCGAACATCAATAAATTAAATCAGGATATACAGGAGTTTTAAAGGCACCGTTTTAGAAGTGCCCATTCTGCTCAATCGTAGTCTGTACAGGAACCTTCCTCAATTAAAAATCCTTAAAAAAACTTCGCAAGCTTAAAATTGAGTAGTTACATGAAAACATTGCCATAAAATTATTCACGACTAACGTAACACCAGTTATTTGTATTTATGTAAAGTGTTAGATTAAGTCCTAACATGTTCTGCATTTTTCGCTTACTCCTATTAAGGATGCATGGAATGCGAATAAATTAAATTTTATTTTATACACTGACCACAATCGAAGGCATTTTGCATTTCTTGAAAACATACTTTGCTACACATCAATTAACAGGAAATGACATGAATATCCAATACTAGGGCCACGTATTGTGTAAAAACCATGCTCTATAAAAATACAGTTTAATACACGTAACTACCCATCAATGAATAAACGTAATGTCGCCACTTACTGTAACGTGAATTTTCAGCGGCAACAGTAGCTCGTTAGTAGTAGTAGTCCGTCGAGTCTGCTTAGACTCCTGGTAATCCTACGGAGGATTTTCTAGGCAAGTTTAGCTGTACAGGCGCGTACGCCATTTTTTTCCTGTCTTGTACTGCTTCTCTTAGGCACAGATCATATATGACTAGATCTGAAACTCACTGATATAGAGTGGGAAACAAAGATTTTGCTTCCATCTATTGGTGATTACCAGTATTAAGACAACTATGATGCGACAATGCGGCCCATGCGCCAAACACTTGCACTAATTCTTGATGGCAGGTGTAATTTTCTCTTCAACTGAATATGTGTGAGCAACTTGAGCCATCATACCTTCCAACTGCACTTACAGTCTTTACTAGTCTTTCAGAAGGATAAGTTAGGGACTGTTCGTTGTCTTTGTACTCTTTGAAACATATGAAGGCATTGGTTGACATCATCACCGGGAATGTGAGACGTGCTTTGCAGTCACCACACCTGACAGTACATAACAGATGTCTCGCAATGAAGCCACTGACATATGCCACTGGGAAGAGACCCGTGTCAACATCATTCACCTCCCGCTGCACCTGCCCTGCAATGCGACAGCCACTAAGACCATCATGAACGGTCCCCCTACAGTGACTTGTGGATGGATTTGGTCGAGAAGCACTAGATTCCTTGAGCAAGGAATGTGGATTATCCAGCAGCTCAGTGTCATCACCCTCACAGTTTGCATTACGCAGACCTGTATATGCAAGGCCATCGATGATACTAGCCTTCAGGGCATCTACAAACTGTCCCACAGTTGAGTTATTGTTTGAACCAGAGTGCAAATGAATAACACCAAATGTGTTCTCAAGGGAATCTTGATTCAGGCTTCGAGTCTCAAGATAGTAAAAACCTGCACTTTTCAACGTTCTCCACTCATGCTGGACACCACCAATATCTACAATCCACCCATTCTGTGATGGAGGCGGTTTCTTAAAGGCAGGTTTCCCATCCTTAAGAAAGATCCAGCTCTTTATCCCCATACTTGCCTTGGTCCAGCGACCTATATGAGGACTCTTGTCACTAAGTGGACTACGCAATGGTTTGCCTGAGGCACCACGCTCCACACTGTTGCAGCTATCAAACAATTCGTCGACGTCATCAACAAACACAGCCGTAGCCAAGTAATCCTCACTGAACACCCCTACAAAAAACACAAACACATGAGCAGTTCCCCACTTGTTTCATTGTCACAGTTGGCCAATTTTAAATATATATTTGAAACAAGATATCAAGTTACATTAAAATTACTTTATTTCTTATGATAACAGAATGAATGACGACACTGTTCCTTACCACGAGCCACCAGAGTGTAAAGTCCCGCTGCTACTGTGTGGCTCATGATTGAGCCGCCAAGCCCACTTTCATGGCACACTGAGTAACAGGGGCCAGGTGGGTATCAGTCAGCTTAAACAGCTTACGGATTGCTAAGTCTTTGTCGCTTTTGTATAGCTTCTCAACGTGTTCCCACTTAGCACCAGGAAGCTGGCTGTTCAAACGCTCAGACTCGAACTGCACATAATATTTCAGGAACAGATTACGGGTGCACTTTAAGAGGTGTTGAGGGTCATATATTGTTGCAATTGCTTGATTCTGAAACTGAAAGAATGGCTCACTTGTGGTTGAACCCAACAGTTTCACATCATCACAGAGATCTTTCATCTTCCTTGATCTGTACTTCTGTCTCAGTTTACAGAGGGCACTCTCGTTTCTCCGAATGTCAAATCTGACTTGGCCAAGTTAAGTTCCTTTAATAGAGAACGCCTTGTTCTATGCTTCGAGTAAGAATTTTGGTCACTGGAGCACCCGAATTCCCCATCAGAAGCAGTGGAAGAATCTAAGCTGAGGGACAAGGAGGTGTCTTCCACAGAAAATGTTGGCTGCTGCTGCTTGTTTAGGATTTGGTACAGAGATTGGAGAGGAAGTTGAGAGACCGTCTACGTGGATAGGAAGAGGAGTCTCAATACGAGTGGAAGATAAAGGCAACTTGCTATAAGTTCTAAGGGGTGGCAGGACTTGAAGGTTATTTTCCTCAAGAGGCAACTCTGAGGTTAATGGAAGGGGCGGCAGGACAGGATGGTTACTGTTCTGAGGACTTACTGCTGAGGGTTGTGGGTTGGAAAGGGTAGGTAACAAGGGTGGAGATGACTGTGGGATGGAATGTGAAGCCGAGGCCAAGCCACGCGGAAATGCCATTCTGTACAGGCGTATCCCTTCAAGTGTCACGAAGTCTGTCGGCAAGAAGTGATCTCAGCATAAAAATTTGCGTTGAAGGAACCCACCTTTCTCCATCGTACATAGTCTGCCGACATTCTGGGCCCACTCTTTTGCATTGTAAATAAAAAATTATTATATTACAATCACGACAACATAAAACACCGTTCATACATGTGTAATTCTCCATAATGAACACTTAATGTGCTTGATGCATGTTTCATTAAAAATCGAGTTCTGAATTTATCATACTCGAAAACTGTACAATGCAAAAAAGGCGACTCTATGCATATTATATTCACTGATCACACGAGTCAGTATGTGAAAGTTTATGAACTCTGGCACTTAAAATGGGTTGCACAGCACATGAATAGGTGGTCATATATCTATTCTGTAATTTTATGAACATACTGTACTGCATTCCTTGGAAACCCAAAATGTTTCCCTCCTCCTTGCCTGAGCCGCGCAGTGCATCCTACGGCAGAACAGATCCGATATCTAGCGTCTATTGTCAACTGCGATAGTTAACATACATATGAAATACACAACATTTGCGTATGAAATGATACTAATAACGACACGCTATGTTATGTTCAACAAATATGCAAGAAAAACTTTAACTTCCACAACGAAATGAAGAATACAGTAACACCATTATACACCCACGCCGCGTTGTGTCTTTCTCAGTTACATTAAACACACCAGGCATGCATATATATCAAATGAAATCCGTAAGAAGAAAACGTTGTAGTTTACATTACACATATATAAGACACTGCGGTTCCACAACAGAAATGAAACTTACGCCACACAACTAGACGGATGTCCAACGATAAATCTCCAACACACACCCGCTAACACAGATCAACCTGCAACTGTCTGTAAGCGTGTTCGTTACAATTTGGAGTAGCCGTCCTGTCATTGGTTCCGGGCCGAAGCCTAGGCGATCATGTGACTTCCGATGTTACTGACACCTGTTGACGTGGGCAGGAAATAAATGCCTCTCCATCCAGTCGCTGGTACCGGTAACCACATTTAGATGTCAATTTTGTTCCCCACTCCGCCTATCACAGATTCTGTGGGGTGTCTTTGGTCTTCCAATCGTAGGCCTGTTGCTACCTTGATGCTGTCAAGCCATCGCATCCGTGGTTTTCCGTACTTCCTGTGTCCTTCAACATGTCCAAGCATAATGTCCCGTTCCAGTGATCTTTCTGTTCTCACGACGTGACCGAAATAACGTAACTTTAATCGGAGGATTGTCGCTTTAAGTGATCCTTTGGGTTTCACGTCTTCTTGTTTTCTTCTCTGTCCAGGGAATTCGTAAAATTCTTCTTCACGTCCATAGCTCAAAAGCATCAATTTTTTCCTTTCCTTTTTCCGCACTGTCCAGCTGTCGCATCCGTATGTCACTGTCGGGAATATTATGGTTTCTGCTATTTTAATGTTGGTAGCTTTCTTAACATCCCGATCCTTCATAGTCTTTTCTAGTTTTGTCATTGCCATTCTTCAAATTGAAAGTCTTCTATTGATTTCTTTGTTATCGTATCCATCTCTAGTAATTATGGAGCCCAGGAAAGTGTGGTAGCTTGTTATCTCGATTTCTGTTCCGTCCAATATAAAATCATTTAATGTTCCTGTTGTCATTATCATGGTCTTCTTAAGGTTCAGCAACAACCCGGCTTTCTCCCTCTCTTCTTTTAGATTTTTTAGTAGTTTCTCCATGTCTTCTTCCTCTTCGGCTAATATTGTGGTGTCGTTCGCATACGAAAGTTGTTTATGGTTCTCCCTCCTATTTTTATTAATATGTTGTCTTCGAATCCCACCTTTCTCACTATATATTCACTATACATGTTGAATAAGTGAGGGGACAGGATGCACCCTTGTCGAACAACTTTTCTTATTTCAAACCATTCTATGTTGCCATATTCCGTCCTTACTGCGGCTTTTTGATTCGCATACAGGCTTCTTACAAGGGTTAAAAGGCGTTCTGGCACTCCCATGTTCCTTAATGCGTTCCACAGTCGACTATGATCCACCCAGTCGAAGGCTTTGCTGTAGTCTTCGAAGCACATTATTATTGTTTTGACAAATTCCATTGTTCTTTCGAGGATCCATCTTATGTTTGCGCTCTGATCTCTCGTTCCTCTGACAGTAGCTCGTTACGGACTGCTTGAAAAGTTTTGTTTTGTGCATGCACAGCATTAGATTTACTAGTTTTTGCAACTGACTAAGAATTCGAAAAACCTTACCTTTTTTTTTCTTCCGAATGCGAACTCAAACCGTGATTTCCAAAAGTGTGTTGCAACGTCCACGTGACCAGTTAAGAGCAACGAGCAGGCGACATGCAACAATTCTTGCGGTACAAATACACAACAATTTGCCCTGGGCCAAAGATTGTATACGACAAAATCTCTCAAAGTGGGTTTGGTACGTTCATTCTGCACGTCTGTCGTCTCGACAGTATTAACGCAGGTCTGCTTATGGTGGCGCTGCAGTTCTTCCATCTCCTCATCCAGCACACTCCTAACACAGTAATACGGTTAATTATAATATGGCCTGATATTTCAGACATCCTCTACAGAGTTTCCAGCTGCCTCAACGTTTGGGTTTCATACAAACGATACGATTTCAGATTACACTAATTTTGTAATCAATTTGATTGAAAAATATATGTCTTCTAAGAGACGATGAAGCTGAAATTTCAAAAAGATTGCTAAGCTACACCACTCAGAAATTATATATATTTAATGTGGATTTTTTCTTAAGTTTGAGGAGCATGAAATATCCGATATCTACGTGAAAAAAATTCAAAATATTTTTTAAAATGTGGACAGTTTTATATTTCTAAGTCTAATTCAAAATTGCATTTTAATTTTTACAATTTGTATATTTAGAAAACAACACATGTACACGTACTCTAACATGTAGGATTTAGGGATCTTAGCTAAAATTATGTCAGATTAAAACATGACTATTTTTAAATGTCGTATGTAAAAATTGCAGAAGTGTTTACTTTAAGTGTCTAAGTTTCGTAGATTTGTGCGCAAATTCATTCAGAATAAATGTATATATTTTCACCAGAATACTCCTACCTTAATTTTTACACAACAAATAAAATGTCGTAGTTGTTTCATGACATGCTTTACCAAAGAACTTCAGAAAGTGTTTCTGAAAAGTAGTTTATAATTCATGTAACACATCATTAGTAAATAAAGGCACATTTCCACCGCCTTAAAAACACACACACACACGACACTCTTCATCTTAGGAAGAAAGCGGTAGCTTTCTAAACGTGGCATATATAGTGTGATGTATGTGTTTTTCATTTCCACCGCCTTAAAAACACACACACACACGACACTCTTCATCTTAGGAAGAAAGCGGTAGCTTTCTAAACGTGGCATATATAGTGTGATGTATGTGTTTTTCAGACCTTGGGGGAAGCCTTTTATTTATCAGTGACGTGCTCCATTGTCAAGAAATTACGTGGTGCAATTATAATTCGTAATTTAAGAAATTGCTGGAAAAAATAATAAAATTTGTATGAGGGTAAATGATAATGATCCTTGTAATTAGTACAAATTACAACTTTTATACTAACGTAGCGTGTTTCTGTGTCGTTACGCCCATAGACTTGACAGGAATTGCTTTCTAATGCGGTAATGTAGTTCGGAATTATAACGGCATGTGGCGCGCAGAACATCACGAATGACGGCGCCACGTCATCCGTGGTGATGTGCACGACACAACCTTACGTGGCAAATGGACTGTAGTAAGAGTGGGGAGACGGCGAGTTTCGTAGCTACATGATCGAAAAGTTGGGGAGGTATTGCGCTGTAGTCCATGGTTGCAACGATTCCCATCAACTTGGAGAACTGGTCTACGTTGTCGGATCGGCTCCCCACCGCAAACATGTAGTAGGCCAGGTGACATGCAGTCACACATCAGGCTGTAGGAATGGAGGAATGCCTTCACACGCCACCTCGTGCTCACGATCTTCTTCGTATGAACGAACGACGTCGCACCTGAAGAACAAAATCTTCATGAAATTCTCTACCGAAACCATGAACCGTGTTTATTTACATGGAAGCAGAGCATGCAGAAGCAGTTGTGATACTCCGACATCATCATCGGTAACCGCTTTACGATTAGTGTTGACGCACCAGGACATTTGAAATCCGCACTTACAGCACACAGTTATGCCTTGAATTAGCTCCAGATCCTTTAAGAATTGGACGCCGATGTTGTGGGTCGCTGAACAGGAATGTATCAACTTATTAGGTAGACCGTTGGCACCCAGCGTTGCGCGCCCGAACGTCGTGGAACAAATGTACGGCTTTGAATTGAGGTGCGGTTCGTATGTTTGAATTACAGAAGTAACACGTTTATCTTCCATAGAAGTTATAAATTTATTTTCCTGTAAGAATGCCAAAAAGAATTTGAATCACAAAACAGTCAGCACTCCGAACAAGAATCAAAGCGATATTGGCGTCCGGCGCAAAGATTACGAGATGTGCGAAGCTAGGAGGAGAACGAGAAGACGCTATGAATATTTCCAATGACCAGCCATTGTCCGTCCTGTTAGAGGAATATCAGGGAACAAAGGGAGGGTGAAACGGAAAGGTAATGAAACGCCACATACGTTGGAGGGAAATGAGATAGAAAGACATTGTATGAATTGCTATGAATAACCCACACTACTAGCCAAACTGTGTATGGACAATGTCCGAAGGAAGCAACAAAGGAGCACTATGAATAGTGCCAACGGATAACCTTAGTCTCAATAGTAATGTTAAATGATAGTAAGGGGGAACGCTAGCAATATTTCGTATCTCTCGTCATGTGCATTGAGTCATATGCAGTATGTGGAATGGTTGGATGGGGACACTAAAGCGTTGAGGTGGGATGGAGAAGGAGGAGCAACAGCGACACACGCGGCACACCCCCTCAAGATAAAAGCGCTACATACGGCAGACAGGTGAAACTAACGTACCAAACCCGAAAGGACAACCAATGATTCGTAGACACTAACCAACTCTGATCCATGCGAGTAACCATGTGTGCAAGTAGTTGGTGCCACAGATCATATATGCGGAAGGCTGTCGTCAAAATCAAACACGTGGTTGAAAAGTTCCGCCATGTTTTGATTGAAAGAGAAGGTGAGTGCTTCTGTCTTGTAGAAGTTGCAATATATTTGCTCATTGTTCGTTTTTGCTGTAGTAGAATTCTTGAAGTGCAAATGTTATAGTAAATGAACGTGCAACATGTTAGGGAGACAAATATACGCATTTAATCAACATAAGAAGGTACAGAAATGGGTCATACATACGTCGTAATATCGAATAATACTTTGCAGGAAATTCTTAGTAACCCTCATGAATTCGTTTGAGAGTTAAGGACTATCGTATGCTTTGGGCGGTAAAAGTACAGAATAAGTTACCGGTTTTCCGAAGTTAATGTGACATAACCTAAAATATGTTTTGATCGGGCTCCTGCAGTGCTTCTTGTTCCGACATACCAGCCGCGTTACTGATTCACTTTTCACTCCACGGTTGTCAGATAATATGTTTCATAAACCGTATATTCGACTTTCATGTTTCATTTTTCGCTTGTGTAGGTTACATTACCTCATTCTCGTCGAAAAATTAAAAGGGTAAGAGGGTTTGTATGTCGGTGATTGGTGCCCGCCTCGCATACCTTGTTAATTCGCAGCACATGGTGTTTTGTAACTTACCAAATGCTTTATCCGCGACCAGCTAGAGTCACTCCAGCGTATCGATGATGCAGTTGAAAGGGTTATAAATTTTAAGTCCCCGCACAATCAGAATCCGTTTGCCTGCTGAGGATGACATTGATTGTGTTGTGCCTGGTGAAGTATCTCTCAGCAAGGCATATAAAGCGTGTTACATTTCAATATGATAACAGTTAGGGGTGACAGGTATATTGTAAACAGTTATCCACTGCAGCTTTATTGCATAACAAGCCTGCATCCAGTGGGTTTATCACCTGGCAACTTACTTGCTCAGGGACTTGATGAAAGGTACACTTTGTATGATGTGAACCTGCTCCCACCATAGAGCTTTTGCTGTCTCCTTAGAGCTTCATACTTTAATGGTGCTTTGTCCAAACTGTCATGTTTAACCATAGCCACATAGTAATACCATTAAAAAAACTTTTCCTGTAGGATACAAGGCATGGAATCCCATCATCAAACTTACTACACAATGATGGGTCAAGGAGGGCAGGTTTCTGGAAGATTGAAGTGGACAGTGGGAAGAAGGCCATTATGAGAGAACACAGTACAGGTGAACTTAAAATTGAGCATACATGAAGAATGAAGACCTTGTGTGTCCTGGTTTCAACTCAGATCATGTAAGACCTTGTTAGGTTGAACAGACCTGATCACATTCTGGTCTCACTTTCCAACCTCCTTGTTGACCCGTAACTAGGCAGTGATGAGTAGACTGATTTTTAGGTGATATATATATATATATATATATATATATATATATATATATAGCTGGCCTTTGGTAACCCAAGTTCGCGGATTCAAATCCGGCCGAAGCCGTCGGATTTTTAAGGGCAAAAATCCTCAGCACGCCTTCCTTTGGAGGGGAAGTAAAGCCGTCTGTCCCATGTCACAGATTTGCGGCATGTAAAAGATCTCTAGAATTACGTGGAAGTCAAATTTTAGATGAAATTTGTTGGAACAATTCTCGCCCACGAAGAGTTCCTCCTTCCGCTGCTAGGGGTCTCTCCCATCATTGGACGTGAAGACACCTAACGTCTAAAGGCGGGGGAAAGCAATGGCAACCTACCCCTAAGAATTTGCCCAGGATGCAGTGTGCCAGAACCATACCGGTCGCCTGACTGGGTTCTGGTTCCTGCTAAAACCGGCCTAAGGGCT
>Ga0268261_10003359_pt1 | contig 11763 bp, 13 predicted proteins | sample TergutNc150P1_FD_190353 | JGI IMG/M metagenome (GOLD analysis project Ga0268261, IMG submission 190353) | Nasutitermes corniger P1 segment gut microbial community from laboratory colony in Florida, USA - Nc150 P1 (SPAdes) (version 2) | ecosystem: Host-associated > Arthropoda: Insects >... | reverse complement strand
ATAAGGAGAAACATATTCGATTCTGAAACTAATTATATATTCTAATTTCAGAAACCTCTTAGATGTGGGTGACTTTTACTGCAGCTCTAAGAAAACTGAAACTTACTTGTCCCGCACATGATAATTGCCATGGCGACCCAAGATGTCCTCAATTCCTGCCATCATATGGTCCATGAACTAGAGGAAAAAAATAACAAAACCACTTTGCAGTTTACCTCACAGCACAAGTATTACGTAAACCCACACATTTCAATTAGGTCTACTTTTCAGCACTCACCCTCTCATGAATTCTTTCATTCGTTGTTGGCTTTCTTTTTTCAGCTCTTTTTACATTAAGAATTTTGACTAGAGGCCTGATGGTTATTCCCTGAAAGAAAATACACCCTCGTTCAGTGATCTTCCAACATATTTGAATTACAGTCTATGCCCTGTGCTCTCAATATAAGTAAAACCATGAATATTATGTTACAGAATAGATTCTAATTAAACTGTTCTTAACCTACTTGGTCCCACTCAGACCTTTGTAGCCTGCAGTTAAGCCCCTTGTACCACCGTGACAAAGGCATCGAAGAAGGTAATCGAAACAAGTATTTTTGTATGGTGTAGTTAGGCCCCCAAGACAGGTTTAGGCTCTGGCCGCCTATACCCCTTAACCTAAGACCCCGCAGTGATTGGTAATGGATGTTTATTAATATCCGACAGCGTTATTGTGCAACCGTACGGTTTGGTGGTGGTATGGCAGGGCAAGGGTCATTGTGTATGCAGTTAAGCCCCTTGTACCACCGTGACGAAGGCATCGAAGAAGGGAGTCGAAACATGTATTTGTGTATGGTGTAGTTAGGTCCCGAGGTAGTTTTAGGCTCTGCCTGCCTATACCCCTTAACCTAAGACCCCGTAGTGATTGGTAATGGATATGTTTTAATAATATCTGACAGCGTTATAGTGCTACCGTACGGTTTGGTGGTGGTATGGCAAGGGCAAGGGTCATGGTGTCTGGACTTTGTAGCGTAGAAGTCTGGCCATTGGAGCGAGCAGCTCCGTCCGGCTTTACACGTTAACCCAAGGCATCGTAGTGATGGGTAATGGTTATGTTTTTAATAATAACCGACGATATAATAGTGCCGCCGTACGTATTGGTATAGTTATTTAGACGTGAAAGAGGAAACGGTGTCTGCGAGTGGCGGTCCTTGACTGTGACGTTTTGGGACGTAAAGCGTGAAGAGGTATTGGTCAGGATTGGTACCAGATGGTCATGTGATGCACGAATCATGGAAAGCACACGTGAGTGACACAGCAGGGATGTAATAAGAAAGACGTGACAAGGTGGTGTGATGAATTGGTGGCGTGAAGGTAAGTATGGTAATGGAATTTACGTGAAGGGTATGTACGTGTCGTATGAATAGCCCTGCACGAGCCATAAGTTGGAAAGTGTAGAACTCTTCAAGTCGTGACAAGAGATGATCGCGCAAACAGTGATATATGTGTGTGATAGCTGACCATGTTCTGTCATGTTGCAGAGTTGCTTAACGAGATGTGAAGAAATCAAGTTAGTCAGATTGATGAGATGAACAGATTTCGAGGAATTGAGTTGTGTAACGCTGACGTTTCTGTCCCAAAAGTATGGAGTCAGTGGAAAACGAAGCGCTTGCGATGTAATTTATGTCAGGAAAAGCAAAACGTTTGCAGTACAGTCAAGGCCTCAGCATGCTGTCACGTGTAGACAGGTCAGCGGTTTGCGTGCTGGATGGGAGCCTCCGTATCTTCATTGGAAGACATCACTACGTTCAGCTGGACTTTTCTTCGCATACTTCAAGACTATTTATTTTTGCATGAGATTTAAGAATTAGTCTTAAACGCTGTAAGTGAAACAAAGCAGGTAAAGGAGTGATTAGGGATCTGGGGCCTCCTTACATACTAAAAAAGAAGGCAGAAAAACTGCTATTGCTTATTTTATTAATGGTAGATTAGAGAGGTGTAGTCTGTGTGTCTACAGTGTCGAATCCTACAGGATTGAATCGGTCTTTGCGATATTTCAAACATTCGCGGTAAAAAGCATACCCTTTGACAAACCGTACGAAGACAGAACGGGAACAAGTATCGGTGTTCCTGCCAAGCCTTATCTTCAGGAAGCCAGCCCTGAAGCCCACCTCCGCAATGGAAGCACACCGTTTGCTGGCTCCAACCTGATACAGACCAGAACGAGAATAAAAACCTGCCCAACATATCGCGTTAGCTAAAGGAAAAGATTAAAAAGTTGTTAACTCACCGTCGTAGAATAATCCAGACTCAGCTAATGAGACGGGTGTAGGACCCGTCTCCGGCCAGTAGATGTTCTCGAACGATCGTACACGATCGATGAGCGAACAGTAAGCAGGGTATTTTGGTCCCTGCCATATATTTACAACCTGTTTCAGTACGAAATGTTTCTGTAATGCACGGTTTATATATTTGTTTCCCTCGTTGTCCGGCCCCACATCAACAGAACGTACAGCAGCCTCCTCCGGCACAGTTTTCGAATCGGAACTATTTCCCATGTTTTAAGCACCTCTAAATGAAGTCTGTTTTCTGTTCAAGTGCCTTTTATAGTAGAATGTAAGGCGCAAGTCAGAGCCCTCTGAAGGTAGGAATGGATGAAATAAAAAAGAACACTGATGAGGTCATTTCTAAACAAATTTATTGCTGAACAAGGAAAAAAGTAACTACAAAGTAACATGGTCGTTTACATTATTGTTAATGTTTTCAGTTCTTGAAACAGCTGGGTGGAGAATATTCTTGCTGTATGTGGGTAGCGGTTCGATGTATTCGGTGGAAGCCATGGTTGACATTGAATATGTCATGACGTCCATCATAGCGCTACTGTATCTCGCTAGCTGATTCATAGCAATAGGCATGATAGTATTGAAGTAACGCAGATCCGACAACTTGTAGGCGATATGCGTACGTTGATCTAGGTACATCCAGGCGGCCCTGTAAGTGGTGGTAAATATCCAGAATCCGTCATGGATGCCGGAAGTACAATGTCTGTTAGCACAACTGGCATCACACAGGGGCGGTAGGTGTTCGGCCAGTGCCGTTACTTGCTGCTCCGTTAGCCTGATAGGTCCGATCTTCGATCCTCCAAATTCCACCATAGGCATGTAGCCCATTGACGGGTAAAAAGGAACGGAGACATACCGGGTCTTGTTCTCGTCGAGAAAAAATACACGACGAAGCAATGCACGGTTGGGATCGAATGCGGGACTCATCCCCTCCTCTACAGAGAATGCGCAGATGTCAATTTCGGGCTTCTCGACGTTGTGTTTAGGTCTGCGGGTCTCGCCATCAGGGAAGGTGAACCCTACCCTGGTCCCTTCTTCTTTGTATGTGACACGGCGATTCCTTGCTGACATGACGAGGTAGAATGATTCGTAGCTAGAAGTTTATTCGTGTTTTATGCAACTGAAACAAACGTGGGATATGACGTCATTAGAGTTGTATCTCAGAATTAAAAATGGCGATGTGGCGCGAATTATGTTTGGGGCATTTCACGTATTACTTATGTTGGATGTGGTGCTTCAACCATCCGTAAAGAGAAAGTGCGTTACGGGCCGCAGAACTCTTGTCGGGAAACTTGTGACAGGGCAGACTGCAGCCGGTAGTAATTCTGAAGCTCTTGCGTGAAGGGCAGCCGAACATGTCTAAATTTTGAACTGTGCGGCCAAGTAAGTTGGCCAGAAACTTGCATTTGGCTGTGCCTTTAGCGTATAGATGGGCAAAGTTGGCCGTGGCCTCGGTTAAAGTTTGGAATAATGATGAATAAGCAATAATTCCATCGTCACACGAAATACCGGAACTGTCAGATCCGTGGGGGTCCATGGAGTATGGGGTAGAAAAAGAAATGTTTCGAGGACATTTTCAGATGCCACAGAAACTTTCTTGATTACTTATTCACGGTATGCCTCCGACAAGTATTCATAATCAATAACAACCTGCATCTCGCTCGAAGTACAGTTTGCAAATAATGTAATAGCGCTTGGGAACTCACCTTCTATACCTACTGGTGCAGCATAGGCCTCCACGAACTACCCCGCGTAGAGACCCGAATTCCGATGCGAAAAGTTGATCTACCTGTTGATCGGCGAGGCCGGGAGTAAGCGGGCCGACGAATTGTTTTCCCGTGTAGCCTCTATCCATGTACAGGGCGAACAGACAGCAATATTTGCCGCAGACAGTACTCATACGTCCTTGGAGCCGTGCGTTATTTGAATTCAGGACGGTACAATTGCGTCTTAAGAATGGTTGGATATCGTGAATATGAGGGAATAGGCCATAGGAGTCAAAGTAGAATGCCGTGGAGGACCTGGGTTCGAGACGGATAGCTAGCCAATGTGATCCTGTGTGTGGGCATCAGTATTGACAATGACAGTGCTAGGCTGGGTAATAAACTGTGGTAGCAGATCTGATGAAAAAGCACCCAGAAGCGATTTAACATTATTTAAGGTACACGATATCTGAATTGTGTCCATCTTAGAAGTCTGTGGTGACAGTTCGCAAAGAATCGATGCGTACAGAATTGTCGTATTCCAGGTACAATAGGCACGTGACTACCTCCTTTAGCGCTTCCTTAAATGCTAACTCAATGCGTATATTGCCACCTTCCACCGGTGAAGTATGTCCTTCCGACGCAGCCAAATCAGGCGTTAGGTCAAATACGAACATGAAGTACCCGTTAATATACATATCGTGAGTTATCTTAAGTCCCGAGTTCGAATGGTGAATGCAGGAGCCTTCAAATAGAGTCTTGTATCCCATGACACTTGTTTTCTCATCACCGGGATCAATAGACAGGCTCTCGCTAGGGATCTGTCGACAATTCACGTACATCACGAATGTACGAAGACCAAAATGTTGAAATTTATAGGGGTTTGTATTGATGGTGCCGAGAATGTTATTGTTTGCTATCATAGTGAACAGAAGCCTTTTGGGTATGTGGCCTATGACCGCCTGATAGATCAAGAGTAACTGGGGTCCCGCAGAGAATGTGAAAGTTTTCAGTTCGACTCTCGTCAGGTTATACCGCGCGAGATCCGTCTTCAAGGTCTCTTCGTGGGTTAGCGGGTTCTGAGGGTTTGCCCCGATGCGTCTAACAAACAGTTTGGCGTAGAAAAATTTAAAAGTAGTCTTAGAATCTGCGGCAGTATTCATCAGGTAGAAACTTGGCTTGGCTTTTGTAAACTTTATCTGCAGCTTGCTGCCGGGAAGTAAGAATTTCGGAACGTTGCATATATCACTATGTATTCTCCCATACATTTCAATTTCTTTACTTTGTTTCTGTCTTTTCCAGCGATCTATGAATCCAGCGTTTGTCGACTCTGCTTTCGTAGGGTCACATGGCATCATATCCCCACATCTTTATATCAGTAGCTGTTTGTTAGATGCGATATCGCTGCGTCAACACCATAAGAAAACAGTGTCTCCAAATAAGCCATATAGTTATAAAGGCCATCCGACAGTGTTATATTCATGCCATTGAGGGCAATGGTGCATTGACTAAATAGCGAATGTAGAAAGTTATTTGTACTGGCAGTGTGATCCGTCGCGTCCAGGGCAGTTCCATCGGCCTTTGTAAATTCGCCGCGAATATAGATTTTTATATCGGGGTCAACATGCGTGTCGTAATCAGCGGGTATCAGAAATTCCAGATCGCTCTGATCAATGGATGCAATGGGCTTGTAGACCACCACATTCGTTTCGTGGATCGCGTGTTGTACTGGCTTGCGAGCATAAATATCAAATTCACTACTCACGAAAGCTAGGTCATTCTGAGACATGGTCGTACCGTGACTGACGTAAATTATGAAAAAATATCCCGTTTTATAGTCAGCCCGCTGGCGCCCTTTCCCCGGTAAGGCCCATTTACTTTTTCTCTTTCGTTTCGCATTTCGCGTGGCGGACATAGCTCTCTTTCGCTTGCGAGCGCCACTTCCACGCAACGTATTGATTATTTTCTGTGTCGAGTCAGACACGTGTCTTGAGATTATGTCCTTGGTTTCCGCCTGAGGATTTTCAGTAATATCCGTAAGAATCGTGCCGCCTGTGCGTAACGCCTCGCGTCCGAGAACTTCGAGCGTTTCCTTACCCATAGATTTGGCACCGCTCCAGAGAATCGGTCTAAGCGTCCGAAATAGTCCTGACAGAACACTGCCCAGACTGTGTCTCCGCTGCATGAAAGGTGGAGTGCTGTAAATTGGACCTATATCTTCACGACCACGACCTGCCTGTCGCCGGTAATACAGGACAAGGGGATCCATTGTTATAAATGTCGGTTGGAGGTGATGACGTTGCGTATTTATACGCGTCGAAAATGTAGAACCACTTTCGTGGGCACATTGCCACTCATGAAAGGGATTTTTTTACTATTGAGATTCGTTATCAATATACTTATGTACTGAAAGGTGCGTTTTTCGACGGGTACATAATATATATTCTAAAATGCGTGGTCACAATACTTTGACGGGTGAATAAACGTCAGCAAACATCTGACGTAGTCGCTACCCACAAACTTCTGTGTGATCAGATCGCAATAAATCAAGGCGTTCCTTTCGCCGACAGGTTCGTACGGCTTGACCGTGTGCCGATAAGGTGGAGGACAGCTTAATTCGCATAATCCAATCTCCCAATTGTCTGTCGAACCCAAATCTATGCGCTGTGCGAACTGAATTGTGAACTCGGCAAGCGTATTAGAAGAACGGACTTTCTGTGAGGCATTGCTAAACAGTGTAATTGAAAAGTGCTTGCGGTACTCCATCTTTTCTCTCTCTCTAAATATTCTTCACGCTAGCTGCATTTATCCAACTATCGAAGTCAGGACCGTAGCCTTTCCAGCGCACGAGGTACTCCCGAATGCCACGCCTGACCCTTGTAGCCAGAATTTTATCAATCTGAAACGTGGTGCGTTTCGTGATTCGAACAGGTGTTAGCTCTTCATTAAAGAACTGCCCGTCTATTACCTTCTGATTCAAATCTTCCAGTTTATACACGGGTCGAGGGGTCCTACGAATTACCTTGGTAATTCGAAACACCTCCGTGGTGTAATTCTGCTAGCCGCCTTTGGCAAATATCATTTTCTCTTTACTAATGCGCACGTGCTGTCCCACGCGAAATTTGGGTTGTGCAATAGGGATCCGGCCGCGTTTTTCCTTTATCCTCTCCCATATCGCTAGAATATCAGAATCGGTTACTCGTGCTGGCGACATGCCAGTCGTACTGTGAACTGTCGCGTTGTAACCTTTCACAAATTGTGGGAGCACGTCAATAAATCTGTACGTGTTCTTATATGTGAAGTATTTGTATAATTTATCCCGGATAGTGCGGTGAGCTCTTTCGATGACTGAGCATTTGACATCGGGGTTTTTATAGTCTGAAATTGAATTCCCTCACGTTTTAACATGTCTTGAAACGATCTGTTCAAGAATTCCTTCCCTCTATCCGTGCGCACCCAGACAGGACGTCTCCGTATTGATTTCAGATATTTCGGGTTCTTAAAGAAGGATTGAAATGCTGTCGTGACAGCTTTACCCGTTTTACATATTAGTGGGATGATGTGTAAGAATTTGGAAAAGACATTTATTACAGTTTGTAGATATTTGACGCCGTCGTTATATTTTCTGAGACCCTGGACATCGACCAGATCACATTCCCACACGTCATTGATATTATTCACAGTGTAGGGGTTCCTAGGAAAACGTTTTCGCACTTCTCTGTGTAATGTGTACACATCTTGTTTTAAAAGCCAGGCCTGAATATCTGCAGGCGCTGTATTCTGCTTCTGTTTACTCGTACTCTGTCTGACAGCGTTCCGCAGTTTTTGCTGAGTCGTGAAAGCAGAAGGCTTGGAAGGATCATATTATAGTCTGCTTATCATCTCTAATATTTAAGTCACACTTTACGTAATGATGCTTCAATGCCGCGACGTTTTGTCTGGGGAAACAGCTTTGGGATTACGGATCTGAATTTGGTTCCGCGGTAGACGGGTATGAGGGCACTGGGTTCGTAACCCTCTAAATGAGCACTGCTCAAATCCAAAATGCTCTTATATTGTTTGATGTCGTCTTCGCTGACAAGGCTGTTATCTACGTTTTCGAGTGACTAATTCCCAGAGACCTCTCGTGCATTTAAAATGCTTATCCCTAATATAGAGGTCACTATTTGTATCCACTGTCACATCGGAGTTACCTATAAAAAATCGGTTACCTATTTTACGCAAACCATACTCTACATCGAGAACGCCACGTTTGTGAACGTATGGTGACAGTTATGGGCTAGCAATCTCACCGAAAGTGTTCCTAGCAAACGCGCGTACCTCTCCTTCGCTAAAGGCACCTCTATCCACTTCATCATCATCATCATCATCATCATCATTGGCAGCTGCAGTAGCACCGGCAAATCTAGTACTAACGGGACTTGTCTCTGTTTCCCGCAGAAGAGGTTGAGGGAAGTGCTAGAGACTGTGGCGGTGTTGTCAGATGTTGGACAGTCTGCGTACCGAACTCTGCCGACTTGCTTTTTGGTATAGCTACTTTCTGTGCGAGAGTAGTGTCAGGTAATACCACTTTTATAAAGTCAGCGATCGCCTTAATCAAATCCCTACGTCCGGCAGCGGCTTCTTCAATCTCGCCACGCATAGCGACCCACGTTTCGTATGGGTGTTTGGGCCCTTCTTCTTCGTGACACGAGTCTTATGTTTAGTGCTATGTGCTGTCTTCTGAAGAAGCGAGTTTAGGTGCTTTGTAGCTGATTGTGAGGAACGCTCATTCTTATTTAAGTAATCGGGCGAAACAAGGTACATTTTGCGTAACATTTTTAAGCGTCGCGCGAACGAAATATAAGACTGGCTATAGTGGGTAAAATAGCACTTAGCAGAGGCACGAGAAATCCTCCTTGTTGATTTATCAAACGTTTCTTAGTCGAGATCGGCACGCGCTAATCTGCGAGCGCGCGGAGTGGAACTTTGAACTTTCGTAATCTCTTCTTCTGACAAGCAGTCAGCTTTAGATTGTCGCGTAGCACGTTCAGAACACACTCTCTAATAGATTTCACCAGTTCGCTGTTACAGTTTTTAATGATGGCTTTTCGTAATTGTGGTTTCGCTGTCTTGAGTACTTGTAGATGATAATTGGATTTTATGCGCTTCATCCTTTACACGAGCGTAAATGATGGAAGAATATTCAGAGGGAAAGACATTGGTTCGATACCGTAGCAAGTCGTCTCTATCCTGGGCAAAGTCTAAAATCATATAACCGTGGTGATTCTGGGTTGCCTCTAGATACGCTTCACAAAGACTGGCACTAACTTCGGGAAGCACTTGCCGCGCGAGGTAGGCAAACTGGTTACGAACGTTTTTTAAGGCAACCAAATATTTCGCATTAAGCGATATGTCACGACAGTGTGGAGCTTGGTGAAAAAAGTTCTGGGTAATTAGAATTACACTGAGGTTACGGTGATGGCTACCCTTGGTAAACAGGTCACATACGGCTTGTGAAAACACCTCGTTTAAAAGATCATCAAGGATAAAGGGGCAGGGTAGGCCCCGTGCGTTTTCAAAATTTTCGGGCAGACCCTCGCGAACCTATACGTTCTCCCTTAACGCGGCCTACTGTCGCTGAGGCACGGCACTCTGTTCACTGTAACACCAGTTAATTCCACCTGGAAAATCCGGCTCGGTAAGCAGGGCGTCAAGGTTCGGCAGAAAACGTATACAGAATGTAGATTTTCCCGACTCCGTAGGCCCTCCTATAATACAGGTAAACGGATGTTAAAACCTGATGTCATTGGCCACGAATGTCCTCTGTCGGCATTCACTCCCCATATTTATACCCGCTACACAAAATAGTAATCATCAAGAAACTATTGACATTATTCTTTGTTTCTTTTTAGTCTGAATCATGTGTCTCCTGCAAGTAGAGCAACACCTCGGTCAGATTGATACGTGGTCAACATATATTATAAGGTATCTAATAGGCTCCATAAGTTTATCTGGATTAATGGAACGGCATGAAATCAGTTGGAAGAAGTCAAACCAGAGGTAACGGTAATGGGCTTTGGTATCGACTGTACAGGTTGCAGCTCGTTGATAAGGAACAAGCTCGAACTTGTAAAACATGTTGTGTGAGACATGACGCGTCCAAGTATGGACGTTGTACCACTAATAAAAACAATAAACTATGTTTCAACTACTTTATTGTTTTTATAATGACTTCTGTCACCTCCCACTCCTCTTTCTCATTAAACTAATTTAACTTAATTCCCGAAAAGTGTTACGTTCTCTCTTGGAAGAATTTATTTTCTTATAAACTCAGACACTGGTCACATACATACTGTTCACAAGAAACAGCATCGTATTAATCTAATTGATATGTTTGACCTGCGGCCCTTCTTTATCGCCGCACGTGTGACCATGTATTGTGTGCCACAAGCATACCACATCACTCTGTACGCCGGGTCGCCTCTCTTCCTTTTAAGAAGATTTTATTTACCAATAAATACGGTCGCCCTACAACTTTAATGGCTATTCTAGTGTGACATTGACATTGACCCTGTAAGCACACCAACATGAGGGCATACAAAATTTTATTTACCAATCCCTACGATGGGTTAGGTTAGTTTTAGAGGACTACCGAACTATACGGTGGCACTACTACGGCATGGGATGTAATTAACATACGTCCATTGCCAATCGTCTCGGCTTAAGTTCAAAACTATCTGCACATATCCCTTTTTACATTTAATTCAATTGCATTCGAGCATGTTCCAAGTCAGTGTAACCTTATTTTCTACGTGCAACAATGTACTATAATATCATCAAATGTTGAGATGTCAAAAATGAACTTTGGAAATTTTGAGAAATTTCGAATTTTTTTATTTTACAGGGTCAAAAGCGTTTACATTCGGACTCAACAGGTATTAAAATTTGGCTACCTGGCATAGTTTTTTTATTTTAAAATAAACTTTATGAGAAACGTGGGCCAGCCATCAAAACGTATCAGAACGTAGTTTAAATACACCAAATACTACGGAGGGTTAGGTTAGTTTAGAGGAATACCAAACTATACGGTGGCACTGCTACAGCATGGGATATAATTAACACATTGCGGACGGGTGACGCAGATTTGCGTCTTTACATTACAACCGTGTAGGACGGGTGACGCAAATCTGCGTTTTTAACACGCGCTTGGTTGGAACGCACATAATACTTCATTACGCAATACATGGAGCCTGTCTCCGAATGGTCCTGCTGACGGATGTTTATAGAAACGTGACCTCACTCCGACGTAATGATCTGTGATAAATATAGAGAACAAATAGCACTTTATTTGCGTCTGTTGCTCTGTTGTGAATTTAGTTGGCGTTCAGCCTTCAACCACTTTTCAACCATGACGGAAAGACGTAGTCCTTACGAGGAAAAATATCTTACAGAAGATGAAATTTCAGCGGAATTGATGGCGGACACATTATCTGATGTTCCTGACGACGCTGATAGTGACAGTGAAAATGACAGTGACTCTTCTATTATTGGAAATAGGCAAAACAAAATTGTGCATCCTTTACCGAGTTACAGTGACAAAGAACAAAGTGCAAACGAAAGTGACGATGACGATGAAACACTAGATTCGGCGGTTTCCACATGGGTAAAAACAGATAAAACACCAAATTTAGGGCCATTTACCGGAAACCCAGGGGTGAAACAAATTCCCTCTGACCCGACGAAAGTATCACAAGTAACAG
>Ga0268261_10003358_pt1 | contig 11764 bp, 12 predicted proteins | sample TergutNc150P1_FD_190353 | JGI IMG/M metagenome (GOLD analysis project Ga0268261, IMG submission 190353) | Nasutitermes corniger P1 segment gut microbial community from laboratory colony in Florida, USA - Nc150 P1 (SPAdes) (version 2) | ecosystem: Host-associated > Arthropoda: Insects >... | reverse complement strand
CACCGCAACCGCCGCCGCCACCACAACCACCAACTCCACCATCACCACTACCACCACCACTACCATCTCCACCACCATTGCCGCCGCCACCACCATTACCTCCACCACCACCACCGCTGCCGCCGGCGCCACCGCCGCCACCGGTGTACCGTTAGACTATGCATTTAAGTGTACTGTAAATTAAAAAAAAACTTTTCCCGCCTGGCTGTAGTAATTTAAATCCCAGCGTCCTTAAAGGGCTACGTATTCTGCCACAGTCGTAGATTGTGAAGCCTAGTACTTTGGTTTTGTGTTTGTTGTTATCAGAATGGACGATGAACTGGGTAGAGCCTGTATAGAGAAAGGGCCTAGGACAAATTAAAAGTAATAAGTCTTAATTAAAGAAACCGAAGTAAAGCACAAGTAGGAAGTTTGAAACTAATGTGGACACTTAATTTTTCGCCATTTAAGAGTTTTGTTGCAGTGCAGTTTAACAAATAACCTTTGATAGAAGTAGAAACATTATCTTCAGTGATGTTTAGAAAAGAACTCGAATAAAGTTAATGAGAATATGACTTCAGTTTTTTTTGGCGCCATTCGTGTTGTGCAGTTTCTTGTTATTGAGCAGCTCAGAGCAATAGACTGAAATAAATAATTGAGTGTGGCAGGTCGAGTACAAAATTGTCACTTCGTTATGAGACATTTGAGAATAACGAAGTAAGCGTAGTTATTGGTTCAGGGAAATACCAGAGTTCGTGCACGTGGATTACAACGCGGCGTTGCTGTCTCCTCTGCCATGGTGTCTTGATTAAAGAATCTCGCTTGTTTTATGGCGTTGCTGCCTCCTGTCACTTGTTCTTCGGTAGTTCCGTGCCTCCATATGTCGGTTCATTGTCCTATATTCCATACTTTCCGTTGAGTTTAGTGACGTTTGTAGACGAGTAAGGGTCTTTGTTTTATCGTGTGTCAAAGCGTAATGCAGAGAGGAAGCCTCTAGCAGGTAGCAAGGCTGTTCGGTTGTGTCCGCAATTTGCCCGGTTCAGAGCCGTAAAATTCATTGACTAAATACACAACTTTCAGTGTCCGGAACAGGATTATTTTGCATGGAGGTACATGATGAAATGTGGATTGCGTGATCTTTGAAGATGAGGCCGATAGGTTGTCCCGCAACGTCGGTAACTACCAATCTGTGCTGCGTAACATTTTAAAAGAGCGAATGTCTTAAATGTATATTGTATTGTATTGAAAAATACAGACAGTACCTTGAATGTGCACATACAAAACAAGATAATGCAACAGGGTTATTCATGTAGGGGTTAAGGAAATTTTAAAAACATTTGGAACGAAAAATGATACGTCTGTGTTCCTTACTGTCGTAACGTAGATATGGACTGAAAGTATTTCACATAATAGGGTTGGAAGTATGAATACTTTATAAACAACCGACAGATGGGCATTGTTTCGACGAACCGCTCCGTATTTATTTCAGTGGATTCCGCATCCTCAAAATAGTGTCATTCTCTTATACTGTGTTAAAACTATTTTTATTCTTGGATTTGAGCCATTTGGCAAGAAAAGTTCATATTAAAAAGAAAGAGGAACAAGAGTTCGAAAAGCTGTGGTGCGACGACAAAGAAATGCGTTAAAACAAATTTCAAGGGGCAGTCTTTCTTGAGAAACTGGTAGTTTCTTTCCTAGTCAGCAAGTTTCCTTCGCTTTATGGAACACAGGAGTTCGTTACCTTGATCACAACAGGCCACCACTTGTCCCTAACCTGACACAGGTAATTCCAGTCCTCGCCAACCTACTTTTTAAATATACTTTTTAGTATTATTTCCAGTTCTTCGTTCCTCCAAGAAATAAAGCGGCTTCCTTCGGGTTTTCCCGCCAAAACCGTGTATGCGTCTCTGTTCTTCCACCCATGTCACATGCCTCGCACCTTCTGCAACCTCCTTATCCTTATGGCAAGCAGTACAAATAATGAAGCTCTCCAATATGAAGTTCCCTCCGCAGGATATGCTCGAATTCTGTCAGCGAGTGCTCCTGTCATATTATGACGGATCAAGTGTCTGCACCCATAAAATGAAAGAGGCAAAATTAGTTCTTTGTATTACGATTGAATCTTTAAAGAAACATCCGGTACTAACACAGCAACAGAAACGTTCTGTCCGCAAAGTCAAAGCGTATAGAAACCAAACGCGTACGCAGAACCTTTCACACCGTTGTTTTCGACATCGATAGCTCCTTAGCTGCATTTCTTCGGACTATGCAGAAAACTGGCCCGAACCCGTTCAACGTCATCTTCAACGGTTAATGGGCGACCACTTGATTTCTGCTTGCACAGTTACCCAGCTTCAGTAAATGGTTTATACCACGCACGAATGGTCTTGTAGGTAGGCCTGTCCTTTGCGTGCTTTGCAAGAAATGCACGTTGCACAGTAACCACAGACTTAGTCTTGTGATATTCCAACACACAAAACGACTTCTCCTCCGGAGCGGCCATTTTCTCACTACATATACTCGCATTGCCTAGCAGCAGAAATGTGAACTACGATGAAAAACAACTTACTGGGGAAAAAATTTTTGAGTTGTTCCTTCCATCTGCACAGGTTTCGTAAATATATGTCCTACATTTTTCCTATAATAAATTTCTGTAATCCCGGAGCACCTTATGAAAGGCCATGTATGTTACAAAGACCAGTGAGTTTCGCTGTTTAGGAAAATAACATGTGCTGATTGTACGTAAAAAGTAAGTTAATTTATGGGCAATTTTACGGGTGTTAAGTGTTACAGGTAGTGGCCTACATGTAATTACCACTGGCCTTCAAACGGTTAAAATCTGTTGCAGAAATTTGAAGGATGTGTCTATATCATAAGTACTGCTAGCTTCATATCGTACAGTGACGATTTTGTTACGCTTCTGGAACGTTATTTATTATTCAATCTCGTCAAATGTTAGAACTGATGACGATGATGATGGTTATTATTATTATTATTATTATTATTATTATTATTATTATTATTATTATTATTATTATTATTATTATTATTATTATTATTATTATGCGGCGGTACTGGCGATCATCATATGACATCCATCTGCTGGTAGGTTATTTTACATTTTAATTTTAGGGTTTCATAGCTTCGATTGTGTGATGATTGGCGGGTAACATGAAATGTGTTTGAATTTGTCTTAAAAGTGATCGATGTGCCGTCACGGTATTTACTTGTAGAAACCAAGGAAAAACAACAAGATTTTTGGATAGCAGGTATCTAGCAGGGACAAGAACTAAGTGCCTTCAGAATGCAAGAACTTAGAACTTTACTGCTACAGGGAGCGGTCAGGTAATTTCACATTCTGCTTCCGCATCTACAAAGAGATATTTAATTATCTCGAAACAAGTTATGGTTTACGAAAGTTTCTGTTGTATTTGTTTTGTGTTGTGTTTCAGTTTAATTTGTTTTGTGTTGTATTTGAATTTGTATTTCGTTCTTTGACAATTATAATGCATTTGAAAGCTAAGATTGACCTGAATTATATTTAAAGACCTATGTCGTACCGCGCAGTAAACACAATCCCTCTCGGTTATAAAAACCAGTCTATTAATGCTGTGTAGGGTAATAATCGCTGTTTGTTGTGGGATCCATACAGAGCACAAATACACTGTGTGGGCAGAAGGTAGAATTGTGCGATGTTCGACCTGACGGTGTGTACAGTATCCACAGGACTCTAAGGTTAATATTATCCCTGCTGTCGTCATATTCATTAGGTGCCTGCTATTACCATTACAGCCTTCCTGTCATCATAATTACCTTCGTCATTAATATATATATGGACGCCGCCCAACCAGCGTGCCTCATTTTTATTTCACATTCCTCTATCAAATACGCAGTTCACGTGTTGCCGGTCATGAGGCGTTAAAACAATTATATAAAGAGTGGGTAGATTTTATTGTATTTAATGACGTTCTTTCAAACTGGAATTTTTGTAGCGTCGACTAAGAACGGAAGATGAATAACCAGCGTGTGGTTTGGAAGAGGTCTTGTTTTTTAAGGCTTACCGCATACTAGTAGAACAGTTTTGTCAACTTTGTAACGCGTCGTTTCCAAGATATGGGATCTCTAATACGCTCGAGATCTACAATCTGTGAGCTTTAACAACGGATGTAATTTATTTCGTTGTGCATTCATTCGGTGTTTGATGATATACGTTAACAAGCAAGAAAAAATACGCGAAGAGTACCAGAAATACTTGCTTTCCTTGCTTTTGTATCCTCGCCAGTACACCATAAGTTTTGAAAGAAGCAGGTAAATAATATAACTGTACAGTTTATATGTGTGTTTGTGCGAATATAACATACACGAGAAGAGGTCTTACACCAGGACTACGAGTGGAACTGGCGCATGTGACCTTCGCGTCAACGCCGTCTACCGTGTCCAAATTGTATGTCTTCCGGTTGATCACGTGTGTCCGAACGAAAAGCAGTAATCTTCGCGTTCCTTTTGCCGTGGAAACTAGCAGGCTAAGAGTCTCAGAAGTCATTAACGTTGGTCCGTTTTTAGGCGCGTTTGCATCGTCGGGAATATCACTTGTTAGCTTCGTTATGTCCGTTGGACTGTCCGTCTGTCCTTAAGTCCGCCTGTGTCATCGCACTTCCCTCTGTGCGGGTTTACGAACTATTTGATATTGGGACTTTATGAGATCTGTCGAGAAAATACGTATTTGGTTAAAATCGAGCAAAAATATCGGGCACTTAACATGAAGACCGAAGTACGTTCTGTTGTTGCTTGCGACATAAATTCGCCATGAAAGCATTGTTGTTCAACACTCAGTATTTTGATATTGATAGTAACACTTACTCAGCAGTACACAGGGAAGGCGTTGTTGCGTTTCCATTGCAACAATGGTTAAGCGAACGCACCACAGTGTTAGGTTTACGTACATTGCCTGTCCTGTCTGTTTGAAATTAGGCAGACATATTAGTATTTTCCCCGAATAGGTGTCTGGCATAAATAAATAAATATAATTAATGAAAACTAAAGAGACGCACATGTAGACAAATACAAGGAGATTATGAATCTTTGGATTTGAGGATGCTTTCATTACATTCGGTTTAGGACATACAACAAACTTTTTTTTAATGTTTAACATTTGTTGCATATAATGTAATCGTTTTCCTCTATGCAGGGTAAATACATCCTGGCAGGTTTAATTCAAGATATGATTTTGCTGTCCGATTTTTTTTTTTCAGTTTTTCACTATTAGGCCTACGCATTTGTTACCAAGTAAATAGAAGGCCTTATGTGCAGACCACGCATATCCCACCGTCTGATACCTGGTATCGTCGAATGAATCGTTTATGTTATTGGTATGAAATTCGGCGTAGGAGTTGTATACGAAAAGTATTAAAGCGAGTGTGTCGTGAAAATTGACTCAGTGGTAGTGACAATTTAATAACCCTTATTTCTATATATCTTGATAGACTTGCCTGAAATTTGATATAATTATGCCCAAAATTCCATCGAGAAATTCTAATTTCCGTGAATATGAGTTTGGGTGGGGTGGGGGGGATCGGTAGAGCAGATATGATTGTGAGCTTTGTAAAATTTGGCGCAGTGAAAGCCACACTACTTACGGGCATGCAGTAATTCCTGTCCGTAGGTTTCCAAATTTTTTGTCTGATTTGTGTGAAATTCTGTACAAGGGATCTGCTGACAGTGCTCTTCAGCTGTTGCGAGTTTCTTAAAAATCGGAGGAGGGAATGCCATACCTTTAAACTTAAATTAAATTACACTGAGCGTGTACCACGAAACCATATGATATTCTGGAGGTAAAGAATGCCCTGATAAAGCCTGTGTGCTGCCTCTCGGAACGCACCGTTTTCTGTCTTCTCCGTGTATTGCGTGGAAATATTTCTTTGTTTCTTGCACATTGTCTGACTGGTATAGCCCAGTGAGTGTTGTCTGTCCACTGGCAGGATAACCGTTTTTCGGTTCCTTGTACGGGCAGAATGTTGATGTCTGTCTTCAGGTACAGGCCGTAACCGGATCTTGTGCAGGGAATATTGCGGGGCTGTCTTCTCAAACAGAAAGCAACTGGGTCGTGAAACTAACCATTCAGCTTAATTTATTTCGGAAGTTTGTTGGGCGTGAATTTCTACTTCCTCTCTCTTGGTGTGCCTCTGTAACTTAGTGTAACTTATGACCACAGCCACAAATCAACCCTTACTTCTTAATATTTTAATATTACATATTTGCTTCTACAGTGGCAGTCGACAAAGTGGCAGGTAATAAATCTAATGCGCGGAATAATTTCTAGCTATATTTGTTTAGTGTGTTTATTTTATGCACAGATTTGTGTATCCTAATGCACTTTCTTAGGAGAACTATCCGTATTATGTTTGTTGTCTAGAACAAGGACCTATTCATAGGATCTGTGCCGGGATGGTCTTTAGGAACACTGGGCACGTTTATTTACTTAAGCTGTCTGGCCGGTTGATACCTTGTGCTTAGAAACACTTAGCAGCAACGAGGCTTCATATGTGAACGGTAAAATACTCCGCTGTTTCGTCCGAAACCTTGCAGGTTAGAGGCTTGTAAACAGACACATGTGCTCTGAAACATATACTCTGCACTGTATGGATGTGCGCTCACGATCAGCTCACGGAAAGCTCACGGTCACGTATATTTGTAGGGTATTGACCATGGACGTTCTCACGTCACTTGAGAGACCTTCATTGTTCTTAAAACACGTTTAAGAACTTACCAATCAGTATATGGCGGTAACCGGTTTACTCTCGCGTCGGATATTCTTTGGAAGAATATCACGTGACCTCCCAGTGACATGAGCGCGACCGTGTGCGTGGACAGATGCATTTGAACGCGGACAAAGCATGTTTTCGTAGTTACATATATCGCGTTGCGTGCACATTCTATGAAACGCTTGAAATACATGTCATTCTAACACAGCTATTTTTATTGACGTAAAATGAACAGTAATTTGTATACACGTTTCGGTTTCTAATTTCACCCGAAGCGTGTAACCAATCTAATATTTATTTTAAAAAGATCGCAGTAATTGTTTTGAACTAATATCTCATTTTATCTGCTTGTTAAGCCTCTAAAGCCCAGTGTTCAATTTTTGCACCACCAGGTTTAGCATTCAAGAGGGCAGGAAATGTACGTGCTACGTACCATTGAAGAGCATTCGAATCTTTTCATGCTGATGTTTCCACTTCGTACTGTTCTAATTTTTTTGCTCTTTATGCATACAAAATATTTTATTATTTTAGTGTATTCTCTGTTTAAGATAAACTCTTGTAATACCAGTAATCAGGAATGTTAGTGGCATGTTAATTAGTGTTAGAACCTCGTTTGTTAAAACATGGTACACCATAAGACGGTGAGGGTGACTAAGATAAGAGAGACCGTAGGAGACGCGTCGCCGTCTCTTACACCCCGCCCCCAAAATATAAATAATTTTCCTCAGGAAATACGGAATTGAAACATAGTTATAATTTGTCGTTTTTGCCTGTCTGGCACTACCATATTTTTTCAAGTTATCGCATAAACGGCCTACTTTTGGAAAACGTTGCTGAATTTAAAATGCGTTTTGGTTTTCTCTACACCTGTTGTTTCAAACATTTCTCATTCTAAGAAGACCAGCCTGATATTATGATAAGTTTACATAGACCTTCATGTAAAGTACCTATTGGTTTTGTCAGTTTCGAATCAAACTTGCATTTTTAGACTGATTTTCGAAAGAAATTCAGATATAAAATTTGTTAAAATGCGTCCAGTGGGAGCGGAGTTGTTTCATTTGTACAGACGGATGGGCGGACGGATGGACGGACGGACGCACAAAGATGACGAATTCTTGATTTCAAACTTTCGCCGTGCTCTGAATGTCGTATTCTTTCTTTTGGGTGATTTCCCGGCTTCTGAATTTTATATGCCGACTTTTCGGAAAATTCAGACTCCAGGGAATCACCAAAAAGTAAGAATACAAAGATGACGAAGCTAGTAGTCACTCTTCGTAATTTTTCGAACGCGCTTAAAAATTATGCTTTCTGCCCGCACAATTTATTAATGTGTTACGTATTCATCTCAGAAAAAACAGCGATTATTTTCGTATTTAAAATTTACTGCCAGTATATAATTCTGTTACCAGTACGGCGTGTTTGCTGCGCGGTATAGACTGGATCATGAAATATAATTTTGGTTAATCTTAGTCTTCACGACTTACAGTATTTTTTCTGTAACTGCGAGCCGACCATGGGCGCAGCCATTAATGTCAGTCAAGATTAACCTTCCTACAAAAGGAAACGACTCAAGTTTGACTCACTTAAACCTACTATTTCGATGTTTCTATGATTAATACATTTTTGGGCTGGCAGGCCATGTTGTCTGAGGTTTCTCTGTAACACGCTGGACCCAAGGTTGCAGAAGTAAGTTACAGAGTAGGGAACGTTTTTAACCGAACATACATCGTAGTGTCTCTTCATTACAACAGGTAGGGTAAGGTATTATCTAAGGAACTGTCAACTCTAAGGAAGTACTAAGCATAAAGTAACCATACGAAGAACGACATTCATCTGATTTATCTCGTTTATATTTAGAACTTAGCTATGAACACCACGTTGTGATTATAACAAATATAAGGAAGGGGACAGACGGTAATTGACAGTGTAAATTGACCAAATCGTATATTTGTCAAACAGAACTACATGATTCAACTAGTGCGGCCATCGTCAGGCATAGTGGTTTCAGGACCGAAACACAGTCCAGTTTGACAAACTGTTTTGTCGGCATTTGAGTTCTCACTGCCGGTTTCTCCGCTTTTTTGAGAACTGCGCTCTTTTGGGTTGTTACGCAGCGAGTAGTGGTAATTCCTTACCGACCCTTGAAGGGTCCCGATAGTCCTGAAACGTCCGTAAAGAATTACCACTACTCGCTGCATAATACCCAGAAGAACGCAGTTCTCATACTTCGAAGCGGAAGCCTGAATCACTGTCACCTTTCTTGTTTTTATATGTAAGCTTCACCTTGTACGTCACAGACAAAACAGTGCATGTTCGTAACGAAGATCAACTGGTTAATTTTAGAGTAGATGGTACATATGAATTGCCACTATCTTTAAATAGTTAACAAGATTCAAAATTTAATCTGTAAATTGTTATTGTTGTTTGGGGAGATACCTGTTGTGACAAACAAATAAAAGGCATAAAAACGCTCTATGGTGAAGTTCTCGGCCATTGTTAAGAGTATGCTTTACATATATTTACCACTGGTCTTTTAACGTTTAATGACATTCATTTTACTGCGCGGTACGAGCTAAATCTGTAAGTGTAACGTTAAATTTTCGCCTTTGCAAATCTTAAACACACACGGCATCGGAATCCGTAATGTGGGAGTAGATTGGGACCCGCAGTGTCACCGGAAATAGAGATTAGAACGACCTCACCATTTCGTGTTCATTTCTTGCTTGTTTTTTGAATAGTACACAAAAATAGTCACTATACTGAAAGTAACAGTGAGAAGATAGTCGTGTTTTCTCAGTCCCGTGATCGATCCCCCCCTTATTTGTAAGTTCATCTTCAGGTTACATAAAATTGCAGCTTCAGCTGTAGACTTACACAGAGTGAACTAACTGCAAATACAAAAATACAGCTGTTAGTCGAGCGTCCTGCTTGGCTTCATAGTATTCCTGCTGTCTGCCCATCAGAATCCTGCGTTCACCACTCGCCTCGAAGGCTGCTTCTATTCACTGGCACCTTTGTTACTTTTCTCCACTGTTTGCCTAAGAATTTCATGAAGGTGTGCCTCCCCCCCCTCCCCTGCAGTCCTTATCAGCTCAACATTTATTGCAGACTGATTGATTGCTGTCGCTGTCGGCTTAGCCTGTTCTACAGAACTCCTGCATTTGGGAAAGTGTCGCTAAATATAATAGGACACAGGAATAGAGAAACTTTTGTATTTAGAATTACTCTTAAATTCTCTTAGAAACACCGATCAAAGCAATGAAACTTTATTCGTGCTAGTCTGTCAAAGTTTAATTACTTACTTCCGCTCAGTCTCTATTTAGAAATGTTAGTTTACCGTGTACTGAGTAGACAGTCTGCGATTCATCATCCGATTAGTGTTTTAACCCTGTAAAGTCTCAGTTAAACTTTAATTATATTTAAAGATTTAGGTCCTGCTGCGCAGTAAACACTGTCGGTTATAAAAACCAGTAAGTAAATGCTGTATAAGGGAATTATCGCTCTTTGTTCTGAGATCCATACAGAGCACATAAATACGTGGGGGGACCCAAAAAAAACGAGATTTTTTCATGAGCGATTGATTTACTTAAAGAATTACAAAAAATTCATTAGTCGCCTTCAAAGTACTCTCCATTGGATGATATGCACTTATCCAATCTCTGTTTCCACTTTTCGAAACATCTCTGGAACTCCTCAACTTGGATGCTGTTCAGCGCTCTTGTCGAAGCTGTGATAACGTCCTCCAAAGTGTCATATCGCCGCCCTTTCAAGTCCCTTTTCATTCGGGGAAACAAAAAAAAAAGTCGGCGGGGGCCAGGTCAGGTGAGTAGGGGGGGATGGGGCACAAGTGTCATGCCCTGAGAGGTTAAAAATTGACGAATTCGCAACGCCATGTGTGCGGGAGCGTTGTCATGGTGAATGAGCCATTCGCCCGATCGCCACAATTCCGGCCTTGTCCTTCGCACCCTCTCCCTCAGTCGTTTCAAAACTCTTGGTTGACCGTCTGACCCCTGGGAACGAATTCCTTGTGCACAATTCCTTGAATGTCGAAGAAACAGATCAGCATTGTTTTGACATTCGATCTCACCTGTCTGATTTTTTTGGGCCGGGGTGAACGAGGAGTCTTCCACTGGCTTGATGCCTGCTTGCTTTCGGGGTCATAACCACAACACCAACTTTCGTCACCTGTTATGACCCTGGACAAGAAGTCTGGGTCATTTTCAAGCTCCCTTTTCAAGTCCTGGCACACGGCGAGTCGGGATTTCCGTTGGTCCTCTGTGAGCAGGTGGGGGACGAATTTTGCTGCAACACGTCTCATGCCTAGGTCTTGAGTCAGAATGCGCTGAACTGAGCTCACACTCACTCCTCTAACTTCCGATAACTCATCAATGGTGTAACGACGGTCTTCGTTGAGTTTTTCGCGGATTTTTGCAATGTTTTCGTCGTTTCGGCTGCTTGAAGGGCGTCCAGAACGGGGTTGATCCTCGATGCTCAAATCCCACTTTTTAAAGCGAGAAAACCATTCAAACACTCGCGCACGACTCAGAGCTTGTTTCTTGAAAGCCTCCTGAAGCATTTCTAACGATTCCGTGGGTGTTTTCCCAAGGAGGAAGCAAAATTTCAAACAAGTTCTTTGTTCCTTTAAATCACACATCACGATTTCGACAGGGTCACAAAAACTACCTTCACAAAAACTGACCTTGCGGCCGATTGAGTTGTTACAGGAAGACGTCCGTCTCGCTACTGATAGTTGAGGGTCTAGAGAACAAACACGGACGTTGTCCTTCTCCCACTCCTCCGCGTTCGGCGGCATTGAGACTAGTCTTGTTTCTTTTGGGTCCCCCCACGTTAAGTATAAAACCCTTACATGTTTCGGTCTTTTTCTCGACCATCTTCAGGGGGTCCTCCGCTGTGCTTTGTGCCGTTACTATTCCTCCCGCTGATTTGCGTTCGTTGAGTTCGTATTATTACGCAGTATGTGGCCGCATGTGTATGTCATCTGTGTATGTTTGGTGTTCTTGTCT
>Ga0268261_10003357_pt1 | contig 11767 bp, 10 predicted proteins | sample TergutNc150P1_FD_190353 | JGI IMG/M metagenome (GOLD analysis project Ga0268261, IMG submission 190353) | Nasutitermes corniger P1 segment gut microbial community from laboratory colony in Florida, USA - Nc150 P1 (SPAdes) (version 2) | ecosystem: Host-associated > Arthropoda: Insects >... | reverse complement strand
CTGTCATAAGCATCCATGTGAAATTGCAAGTCATTCTATCAAGTAGTTTGTTTTATACAGCTGTCTGAAGCAGGAGTGTTGTCTGTATCCCTTAAAATGGATAAAATTGAGTATCATGCAGTTACAAAATTATTTGTAAAAGAAGGTTTAACGCCAAATGAAATTTATTCGAAGTTCATAAAAGTTTATGGGGACTCTTCTCCTTCACTTTCAACAATTAAGAAATGGGCTGCCAAGTTTAAACATGGCTGTACCAGCCTTGAAGATGATCCACGTGAAGGACATCCAAAAAGTGCAACACCATCAGAAATCATTGAACAAGTGCACGATATGGTATTGGATGACCGGTGGATGAAAGTGCGTGAAATTTCTGAGACTATAGGCATTTCAAAAGAGCGTGTAGGATATATTTTGCATGAAGAATTGGATATGAAAAAGCTTTGTGCAAGATGGGTGCCACGCTCGCTCACAGCAGATCAAAAACACACTCGCATGAAAATGTCTGAACAGTGCTTGGAGCGTTTTAACAAAAAATGAAACTGATTTTGTGCGTCAATTTATTACTATGGATGAGACTTGGATTCACCATTACACACCAGAATCCAAACAGCAGTCAACAGTGGATAGAAGCCGGTTGTTCAGCGCCAAAGAAGACAAAGAAGATTATCTTGAAAAGGGTAAAACAATAACCGGGGAATATTACTCCAATCTTTTAACCAGACTAGATGAAAAAATTCGTGAGAAAAGACCCGGTTTGCAAAAGAAAAAATCATCTTTCATCAGGACAATGCACCTTATCACAAAAGTGTTTTGGCAATGGGAAAATTAAGGGATCTGCACTATGAATTGTTGGAACATCCACCCTATTCCCCAGATTTGGCTCCCTCTGACTTCTTTCTCTTCCCAAAACTCAAACTCTTCCTCACTGGTCAGCGTTTTTCTTCGAATCAAGAGGCGACTGCAGCTGTAGAGGGGTATTTTGCAGATCTTACAAAGAACCACTACAGGGATGGGATAATGATGCTGGAGCATTGGTGGAATAAATGTATTAGTCTTACGGGAGATTATGTTGAAAAATAAAAATTATTTTGAAATTATAAATTTGTTTTTTTATTGTTAGGCTGAGAACTTTTCACAGCACCCTCGTATATTAGATTATTACCCTTCAACTGGAAACAAATATACAGTATGTGAGAAGCAGTCATTCCTAGTCATGATTTATCCAATGTGCTACGCTATTTGGGCACTGTACTTACTTTTGAAGCTCTGACACTTCCTTTTTGGATATGTTTACCGTTCGGTGCAGAGAGAGTAACTGACTCAATACTGTGCGATACCATCCATAGACTATTCAATATTTTTGGGACTGAACAATAAAAATCAAACTTTGATTGACAAACTATAGTGTGCTTTCCTCAATAATGAAACTAGATGGTCAATAATACTGTGAAATATTAATTATTGTACAACTATGTTGACCTTCTAGGGGCACTTCAGAGACAATTTACTAGACTGCATATTCAACATAAAGTTTTCAACACACCAGTGAAAAAGAACTTCTTATTGCACTTCTTAAACAAGCAAGTAAAAATTATGTTCAATTTTTGGATACACTTTTGTAACTTGATCCAAGAAATTATTTCATAATATTTTAATTACAAAACTCAATAATGTATGTTATCAGAGCAACTTGATTATGTAATAATTTAAAGCTTAAAGAAAAATGTTAAGAAACACAAGTAACAATGTATCACCTAAATGTGCAAGACCTATGTCATTTGTTGTTGGTACTGATACACTTTCTTCATTTATGTCACTTGTATCCTCAGCATCAGGGCTATCATTATACAAGTCTTCAATGCTCATTAAATCATAACACATCATCTGCAGCAACAAAGTCTTCACAACTACACTTGGCGTTCAAACCCTGTGGCAAAATTTCTGTGATATGATTCAGCTTCTATAAAATGAACAGCAAAAACGTGGAACCAGCAATGAACCATTGATAGACTACAAGCAGGCAATAAAGTAACCTGCAGTTGATTATCAATCATGACACAGTTCTACTGTCAAGAAATGAATAATGCTGCAAAGTCTTTTAAACATATTAAATGGAAGCTATTTTATACAACTCCAAAAATATGAACTTCTAAGCAAAAAACTTTATATGGGGGAAAATTTAACATTATTCTAATGGGAGTTTTAGCAGAATTTAAAAAATTTAACTTCTGACATAGGAAAATAGCATATACAGAACTTCTTATCTGGAAAATGCTGTATTATGACTAGTTTGGGAAAACATGTGGAAGGGGGCATCTGCAAGAATATAAACTATATTGCATATTCCAAAAATTGAAGATACAGATAGCAGAAATGTGAGGGGATGAGAAACTTAAAAAAATTTCAACTAATTCTGTAAGTGATCCTTCATACATCTGGGTATAAAATTCTTTTTTCTGGAACAAAATCTCCATCTAAATGATGCACACTTCACATTACTGTCACTATGCAGAGTGTCGAATGCTGTCAGAAAGTTCAAGTAAGCCCTTCAACATCTGCAAACATATTATAATCTTTTGTAAATGCTAGATTAGCAATACCTAAAACAAAAGCCCACACTAAAAGTATGCAAGAATTCATCAGTACACAGTATTGGCATATAACAGAAAAATGTATATATTGCCCTGCCATCATGTTCCTTATAAATATAACCTCAAAGTTTCACATATTTCAGATGTGTCATGTGATGCAATTTCAGAACATAAGAAAGCCAGTTTTGCTCAAACAATAAAAACTGATGTGACCATGACGGTAAGGATAGAACAAAGAAACTCTGTGGTAAAAATTAAATTTCATGAAAAACTGTCAGTCAAGACAGGGGTTTTATCACATTCACAGAACAATGGACACAAGATGTACTTTCTTTAAACCATAAGTGGAACTGGATGCACATTCAGTTTGTACATTAATAAGAAATTTCATAATCAAATACACATCTAGTGCTCTGTTACCATGTACTAAATTTCTCCTTTCTTCCCAGTAAGTGATTTCCACAAAATATTTTAAAGATTTCAACAAATAACCCAAATAACATTAATTCTATTACTCTTTGTAATGACTTCCAATACCTCAATGTTTTATTTCAATTTTCCATTTCAATTTCAATTTATTTCATTTTCCAAAAATCCTTTACAAGGCTACTGCCACATGGATATAGAAATAGTCAGTAAGTATAATACAAGTTATACAAGCAATATATACAGCTTCAAAATGTTAAGTCAATTTTAAAATATGAAACAGCATTATGTACAAAGATCGAATTCAATGTAAAGTATTGTTTAATAGTAAGTACAATTAATAAAACATAGCAAAAATTATAAAATATAGCCCAATTGCAGTGAAAAAAACGTTGCTTATAAATAAGCACAATATGTATAAATAGTGACAAAATGATTTGTAAACGGATCCTTATATAAAATTGTAAAATTCATCAAGTGAATAGAAAGTATTGCCAAGTAAAGACTTCTTCAAGAGAGATTCAAATTTTATTGTATTATTAGACTCCTTTTTTTATATAAGAGGGAAGACTATTGTATAATTTAACATCCATATAAAATACTCCTGACTGATACTTTTTTGAATTTGCCGGAGGGAAATGAAAATTGTGAACCTGTCGTGTATCATGTTCATGTATCTCGTTATTTGTTGTAAAAAATTCCCTATTTTTTGTGACAAACCGAAGGATAGAAAAGATATATAGAGAGGGTAGTGGAAGAATATTAAGATGGCCAAACAATTTCCTACATGAATCTCTACTCCTACTCCCTGTCATAATTCTAATTATTTTCTTCTGCATCCTAAAAACTCTGGCACTATGTGCTGAGTTCCCCCAAAACATTAATCCATATAAAATCCATATTATATGAAAGCGGGAATAATAGATTGCTTTCAGCATCTGCTGAGAGATAAGCGGTTTTATTGATCTCATGGCGAAACATGCAGAGCTTAGTTTAGGTAAAATTGTTTCTATATGAGATTTCCAATTTAATGTATTGTTGATATTTAGCCCCAGGAATTTTAAATCATTCACTTTGGTAATGCAATTATTTCCATAGGTAATGTTTATATCTGAATGTATTATGCTTTTACTAAGAAAGTGAGTAAAATAAGTTTTGTTGATGTTTAAGGAAAGAGAATTTTGTTTAAACCACTCCGATACTTGAATAAATGTTAACGTAAGATCTTCCTGTAGTTTATTTGCATCTTGTCTAGTAATCAATATGCTTGTATCTTCAGCAAATATTATTGGGGTAACGTTTTGCATAATAGAGTTTGGTAAGTCATTAATATATAATATGAACAAAAGTGGCCCCAAAATTGATCCCTGTGGGCACCACGTTTTACCTTCATCCACATTGAGTCCAACTTTTTATCTAGAAGGGGGTTATCAAGTTGTACTCTTTGAAATCTGTTTACTAAATAAGATTCTATTAAAAGTTTCGATTTCCCAGTTATACCATAATGGGGAAGTTTATTTATAAGTAGTGAATGGTTAATTGAGTCAAAAGCTTTTTCTAGATCAAAGAAAATGCTGCCCACTATCATTTTATTATTTAATGCTTTCAAAATTTCATGTGTTAAATTGAATATTGCATTTTCAGTTGATAAGTTTCTTCTGAAACCAAATTGTTGGGGATTTAACAAACTATTAATATTTAAATGATCTATTAATCTGTTACATAATGCTTTTTCTATCACTTTTGAAAATGCTGTTAATAATGATATCGGTCTATAGTTGGATGGGATTGCTCTGTCTCTTTTTTTAAATAATGGTTTTATGATTGAAAATTTCAATCACTCTGGAAAAATTCCTGAAGAAATGTATTTGGTGCAAATGTGAGTTACTGGAGAACATATATAGTTGACACTAATTTTTAATAACATTGTATTGATTTCATCATACCCTGATAAATTTTTAGTTTTAAGAGATTTAATTATCTGTTATTTCTTTTGTGGAAAAGGATTTAAAAACCAGGGGAGGAGCAGAAGTTCCCTTACCTTGTTCACAGTTACTGTATATAGAAAGGTTATTATGTTTCATATTGTCTAGTTTATCACTATTTGATACAGAGATGTTTACAGAGGAGAAATATTTGTTAAATGCATTTGCGATATCTTGTTGATTGGTTAATTGTGTTCCGTCAATAATTAGCTTCTGCATACCCTGCATGGATTGCTGTTTGCCTAGTAATTCATTTATTATATTCCAAGTAGTCTTAGTTTTATTATTAGATTTAAAAATTCTTTTATTAAGAGTCATCCGTTTAGCATCCGTAATAATCTTTGTCAATATTTTACAATATACTTTATAACATTGTTTCAGTGCTGCATTGTTGCTATTTCTAGTTAGTAAAAATAACTCTCTTTTTTTTTTACAAGAGGTTCTAATTCCTAAAGTTATCGAATTATTAGTATGCTTACTACTTTTAATTCCTATGAGAGGAAAACATGGGTAAAATATTCTTAAATAAGTATTTAAGAAGGAGTTAAACATAAGGTTTACATCAGTAGCATCAAAAACACTATCCCAAGTTTCGTTACTTAAATTATAAATAAAATCGAGAGTTGTGTGTTTATCTATTTTTCTTATAAATTTTCGTTTATCAGGATGGATCTGTATTGGGATATTGATTGTTAAAATTTGTGCATCATGATCAGACAAGTTGTTCAGAAATGGAGTTATCAAGAAGTCTTCAAGGCGAGATATATCCATAAAAAAGTTGTCTATAGCAGATGCTGATGTATTATTAATTCTAGTTGGGAAATTTACAATAGCTGTTAAATTATACATCTATAGTAAATTATCGATTTGTCGTTTCTGCTCATTTTCTGCTAAATAATTAATATTATTGTCAATAGTTTTATTATTCTCTATGAAATTCTGTGCAACTCTAAACACAAAACAAATTCAAATCATATGTATGTGAAAGCAAAGCATATTACATTATTTTGTATTAAAACAAACCCAAACCAGTACAAAATAGAAACAAAATAAAACTCAATTTGTTAAGTATCATCTGCATTTTAACACTGCACAAAACACTACAACAATAATACTTGGATATTTTAAAAACTTAGTCACGAAAAGTGAGTACACAAAATTTAATGCTTTTCCATGTGTGTGAAATGTAGTTTTAAAACAGATGGAAAAAGAAGTACCATAAGTATATAGCGCATAAAATAAAAAACTACAGAAATGTGCATAGTTTACATTGAATTAAGCTTAAATTTTAAAGGCAATATTTAACATGATTAATCCCATTAGGGTGATTAGGAGTACAGAATACAGGAACAGCACCGATCTCACCTCATCTCGACGATTCTTGGTCATAAACAATGACTTCAGACGACTAGGTGTTGATACTTTTCGAACAGAAGCCCCATCATTACTTTCTCTCAGTGGAGCACGAGGTGTAAGCACTTCTGTCCCCTGTGAATTATATTATACTGTAGGACTACTACACATATCGTGTCTTACAACATGCCACAACAAACACAAATAATGGCCATGTGAGAATATGTTTTGTTGCTTTTTCATACAAATGTTTACAGAAGAAAACATTCAATATGCCAACACTTGCACTTGTAGTATAACTGATAAATTTTTCAATTCTTGCTGTTATATCTTGTTGATTATAAGATACCCATCAGTATAACAATTAATAAAACACACTACAGACTTTTTATAATCCTGTACTAAAACACTAACTTGTGGACTTTGAGAAAGGAAACACTTCTAAACAAATCAATGTTGCACAACAAATGAAGTTTATAGCAGCCAAACAGACACCGGGTTGGGGAAACACTTGGAGGCCAAGTTTTGAATCAATAGGTTGCAACATTTCTGTGCCCAGAAAACAGTTTTATCTGCAGATATGGAAGGCTGAAAACAACAGGTAGAAAGGAGAGCTCTCCAAACACATACCAAGGAAAACTTTATCTACAACTTCAAAGAGTAAAATACAGTATCATCATATCTCACAATACACACGTTAATCAAACAAAAATACCTCAGAGAATTTATAATGGCCGTTTTCTTAGTTATATATGAAAGAATTATGCATAGCACCACATACAGGTACTACTGAAACCATAAGGTGATTCATCCCTTTACTCAAATGTTATTAAAAAGAAAAAAATTCTTACATAACGCATTCAAATTTTCGAGGTTACTAGTTTCGGATATCTTAACAAGCCATCATCAGAACATTTTCTGTATCAAGAGCTGTACAATGGAAAATTAATCTTCCATTTAGGATTGAGATATAATTCCTTTACAACATATGCCATAAAATTTAATGAAAAACATTTATAAAAAATTGATAAAATTGTGGAGTATAGAAAGTTTTAAGGCTATAGATTTAAATATAAATAAAAATAAATATGAAGGAAACATGAAGAAAAATGGTAGGCACATCTAATGTGTTGAAGCAAATGCCTAACTCATTTTTAAGGCACTGTGAACATTTGATTTTACAAAACCAAGTTACCATGGTTTTACAAAAATTCCAGTTTAATGCATGGGTATTCAACTGTAATTATTGTAGAAATGGTATAACGTACTCAAGTAAAATCCCTTCCTATTAAACAGCATCATAATCCACACCCCCATCCTCATTATGAGATCTAAATACTGGCCCTCTTCAATATCATATCTCATTCACCCTAGAGACAATAATTGAAATGTATGCAGAAATGATGAAACAGCTTCAAAATAACACAGCTAAATCTAAAACACCAATATTGCAAACCATTTGCATTGGTGTTATATAAATTAGTTGATATGACAAAACTGTCTTGGGCAGTTAGTTTGCTCCAATCTGGAGCATTTATCTCCATCATCAACAAATGATGTGATGGGTAACGATGCTGGTCAGTACAGTAAGTCTTCCATTTACATTTCAGCTATGAAAATATGCACATAAAAGTGACATCCAAACTGGTTCCTGCCAAAAATGATATAAAGTTCACATGGCATGCTACCAAATGCACTTTGGGAAAGTAAAGATGAAGAGCAACTCACTGACTAGTATTAGTGAAGAAGTGACTTAGGACAAATGTTTATAACAAGTCTTTCTCACTTGCCTTGTGGTGTTTTGCGTTTACATCATCCAACTATTCTTCTGTTTTAGTATATTCTGAGTGCTAACAGTCTTTCAAAATGCATGAGAAAAGTGAAAATTAAAAAAAAAAAAAAAAAGAAAGTATCAATTTCTAGAAAGAGAAGGGCAGAAACTTTTGATTTTGCAGTGGATGTAATACAAAGGCATGACAAGGGTGGAACTCCACATCATATTAGCAATTTTCTTGGCTTCAGTTGTTCAACTATTGGAACAGTTTTTAAAGACAGACAGACAAAAGAAGAAGAAGAAGAAGAAGAAGAAGCAATGTAGACAACAACAATTACTGAAAAGTGCTTTATATGTGTTAGAACAATGTAGAAGAAAACAGGCTCAAGACTCAGTGATAAACAGATGAACTAGAACATCAAAATAACTTGCAAAACATATTGGAAAAGACAGAAGATATGGAGAAATCAATGTTGTACCCATGCAAAACCACAATCTCACCTGGAGAGACAGGCGACCACCATTTTTACCAGGAGTTGGAGGACCGGGTTTCTTATAGGATGTCTGAAAATGAAACTGTTTTACTTAACAAAAAACACGTAGGATAGTTATAAAATTATGCTAGAAAGAAAATACAAATCGTACATTGAGGACAGCCAGCCAAGTGAAAAAAATTCACTACTGGCTTACTGATCAAAATTAAAGTAACACACAAACTTCCATCTACATCTGTACCTAAAATTACCAAATCCACAATATGAAAACAATAGCCATGGTCACTGTCAGTAACATATTACAGGACCAATGGTATTATGTCCTAATATAATTCAATGTCAGGGCTACTAAAAATTAGAAGAGCAAATATACTTCTAGCTCAACAACAGAAAATTATTTACCCACTACTAATATATACAAATTACAAAAGTGAGCTGTAAATGACAGGTAAGTCATTCATACATGAAGTTAACTTTAATACATTACTTGACAGTTACCTTGAAAACGTGTGAAAACAAAAGTAAAATAAATGCATGTCACTTACTCATTACTTACTGAAATACTATATATCAAAAACGTACTGATTATACCAGTTGGTAAAATAGTAAACCACGTGGGTTGAGATCTACACTCTTCTGGTATTTTATGCAGCATAGAATATTAATTCCATACCAATGTTTCTGGACAACCCATCAGGCCCATCTTCAAGGGTCAAGCAGTCCACAGAGAATGTGTTCGTCATGGGTCTAGCAGTCCATGCAGGATCCATTCCTCTTGGAATGCTTAACCCTCGAAGATGTACTGATAGGCTGTGCCAAAATGTTAGTACAGAATTACCATTCTATGCTGCATAAAATCCCAGAAGGGCGCAGATCTCATATACAAGATGGTGATAGCCTGAAATCACGAATCATGTGGGTTGATAAAAAAAAGGTTATGACAAATTCTGTAAAGAATTCTACATGTCAGGGGGGGGAAAAAAAACATAATATGACACTGAGTCATGTTCATGTAACCACTGTTGGCATGGAATGGCAATAAATATTAAATATTATGAGGGTATGTCCATATTCTTGCCTTAGCTATCTGGCATGCAAATCACATCTTTTCTTTATCAAATTATATTGTCATCTGTGGCCTGTCTGACTCTACCGTATCTTTCCACATTATCTCATAAACAGCACCACTTTCGGGAAAAATTTTATTGTACATAAACTGAGCGTTTTTTTTTAAATTTTTCTGAAACATATCTCATTCTCACAAGAATTCAGTGAGACATCATAAACACACACGTCTTAATGTAAAGTAAACTTTATTCTTGACAAATTTTAATCAAACACAGATTTTCCTCACAGATCTTCAAAAAACTCATGAATATGAAATTACATAAAAATTCGTAAAGTGGGAGCCAAGTTGTTCACTGTGAACGGACAGGCATGACAAAAGTAACGATCACTTTTCGCAATTTTGCAAACATGCTTAAAAATTAATTTCTTTGCAGCAATTACATCTTGTTGAAAAGCATAACGCTACCAGGATCTACAATATAATGGGGAAAATGTGCCTATAGGTTCAAAAGTTAAATCTTATGCCACATTTGGGATGTTGGTAAGTAGGCCGGTGGGTAGGAACGTGCATCCCAGATTGAGTATTTGACAAAAAGAATAGTGGGTTACAGATGTATATCAATTTCATAAATTCACACCATAAGAAATATGCTCTTGGCAAAAGGAATTAAATTTTTAAAATTACAGTTGAAATGAACATGTAATAAAAGTTAAAAATATCATGTGAAAAAATATGGGCTTGTGGGATGATACTGTGTAATTGGGTAACAATGTTTCAAAGGAAACTGCCACCTCTATATTCCAAAGTTGAAACACTGCTACTCATCTGTGACATTACATGGTGGCACAGCCCAGCCCAGAAAAACATAACCTTGGTGATTACTTTATGAGAGCCTTAGATCTCTCACAGCTGTAGTTCATAGTACTGAAATTACACTGTAGAACTAAAGTTACAGGTAAAGCAAACTCAAAATTATCCATGCAGAGTGCCAGAACATACAAATATCAAAATGGTAATAAAAAAAATTACATAAAAATTACAGTACACAAACACAGACTACACTTTTATGTTAAAGTCATATCTTTGCATTATGTTTATAACAAACCATCCTGAATAAAACTGAAAACACAAAAGATCATGTTCTACATTTCTACCCAGCGTGTTATGGCTTTACAACCATCCAATATCACAAAGGATATCAAGAACCCAAACACACAGACTATGAGACAGTTTTTTTTACACACTGAATATCTAACTAGAATATTAAATTCATTTATTCATTCACGCGCATGTGCACATACATAAATACACACACACAAACACACACATACATCTTGTTTGTGATAAAAAGTGCCAGTACACATCCTTAAACAGCAAGTACAGTTTAACACACTGAGGACGGGGCATTTAAATTGTTTAAATGCATGTTCCCAGGGTTTAAATAATTTATATCAACTTTTATACTGTGTTTCTTTAAAAATTTATAACAAATTCGCTAAGTATTTTTGTGAACTGAAATTTTCAGGAAATACTCAGCAAAGACCCTAGTAGTGCTTGAGGATGTGATACCTCTGGAAACATTCCCCCTTGTGGAGTGGCACTAAGCAGAACTTGCAGATGTACCGAGTTTCACTTCTTTGTTTGTGGACAGCACAAACATGGCACCTCCTAGCAGGATATTTTCTTTTACCCTGTTCACTTCCAACAATTTTCTCTAGCACATGTTTCCGCACATCACCCGAAAGTCTCCCAGCGGGGTCCTCATGAGGCACATGAGGGGTTTGGGTTGATGTTCCTGGGCGTGCTGTGTCTGTGTCTGTATAAGAGTCTGTTTCCACCTTATCTGTAGCCCAGTCTTTTGCCACTTGTAGCAGAAATTCTTTGTATCTCATTTTTGATGTAGGGTTTAGTTTTTGATAGATTCGAAAAGAATTGAAAAGTGCACAATTTATAAGACAAAATGCAACTTTCTTTGGCCACTTCACTGTTTTTCTCAAGAGAGAATAATAAGACAAGTACTGATCTGCCCTATCAACACCCTTCATGAACATATTATACTGAAAAATACAAATAGG
>Ga0268261_10003356_pt1 | contig 11768 bp, 5 predicted proteins | sample TergutNc150P1_FD_190353 | JGI IMG/M metagenome (GOLD analysis project Ga0268261, IMG submission 190353) | Nasutitermes corniger P1 segment gut microbial community from laboratory colony in Florida, USA - Nc150 P1 (SPAdes) (version 2) | ecosystem: Host-associated > Arthropoda: Insects > Digestive... | reverse complement strand
TGATATTTTATTATGTAATCATTGTATTATAATTGTATTCTGTCATTTGACATCTGTAATTTAACAGATACATTGTACAGCATTTTATGACTATTTCCACATCCTTAGGTTGTACCTGTAAATGGATAAAATGGAAAATAAAGGAATGAATGAATGAATGAATTATACAGTAAATGAAATGCTATGATCCACAGCATTATGCAGAAGAATGCTACATGTACATAGTTAATGGAGTGTTATCATTTTCTTGTTTTAGCCTGAAATAAATCCCATTTGCAGTGTTGTGTGACTTTTGTGTGCTCATGCTGTATGTTTGTAATTAATGAAGTGTTGCTATTTCTTTCTCTCAGCCTGAAACACACAACACACGGAGTGCTGTGTCACTGCTTTCAATCAGCCATCTCACACAAACAATGGGTAACAGGTTGACCCATCTGATATTAGCAAACAACAGGCTTGCAACAATACCTCAGCTGATAACAGCTATAGCTGTAAGTATCTCAGCTAATAGCAGCTCTGATCATAAGTACCTCACATGATAATGGCTCTTATCTTTGGAGAAGACATCTGATTGTGAAAACTGTGCTCTTCAGGATTATTACACAGCAAGTAGTGGTAATTTCTTACTGAAGTTTTGGGACATCCTGTTGGTCCCATCTTCAAGGGTCAGTACCCCTGTAAGGATCTATGGAATGGAAATAAATATTGAATTCAAATTAAATTCAGTTAAACTTATGACACCTGTGGCCATAACTGAGTAAACAGCAGTTGCAGCTGTGCATACCTCAGCTGGTAAGAGATATATTGTTACCAGCTGAGTTATAGCCAGTAACTCAGCTGATAACACTATCTGTGCGTACCCCAACCAACAGCTTTTGCTGTGACTCAGCTGCTAATAGCTGTAGCTGTGCATACCTCAACTGATAACAGCTGCAGCCATAACTCAGCTGCTAACAGCTGTACTTGTGTGTACCTTAACTGGTAACAGCTGTAGCAATAACTGTGTTACATTGTGTAACTAATGGTCAGACTGTATTTGTTATGATTTATTTTTTCTAGACTCATTGCACCAATTTACAAGTTCTTGATCTCTCAAATGTTCGAACTGTTTCTAATACAACTGCCCTACTGCGTATTGAAAAACTCCAAGAAGGTTGCCAGAAACTCCGAGTGTTGAGAATAACTAACAGTTCGATTGCTCTTTCAGCTGCAACGCTCAAGGAACAGGTACGTGCAGTGAAACAGCTGTACTTTATGTTTGTATGATTGTTTTATTTGTATCTCCTCATGAAGTACTCTGTATAGCATTATAGTAATGTAACACAGTTATGATGTATTTATTTGTTGAGTGTTGTTATGTACATATTTCCAAGGGCTGTTATTCCTAGCACCAGATTTGTTTGCAGTACAAATTCCTTACATTAAACTTGCTTTGTTCTCCTACTCATTTTAATGTGCCGTTTTCTTTGTTTGGTTTTTGCACTTAGATTTTATCTCATGTAGGATTTTCAGTAGCTTTCTTAATTCTGTGATCTTGGTACAGCTATATAATTTCTTATATGCTCCTTTCTTATATATTTGTAAATGAGTGCAACACAAATCCCAGGTGTTGAGTTGCCTAGGAGACTAATGTATGAATTAGTTCATTTTAGGTAACTAACTTTCTAGGCAGTGATGTAAGATAACACACAAAGTTTCTGGTAAAAATCCAAGGATGTAGACACTGATAGTGTATGCAAAGTAAAGGTAAAGGTGTTTCTGTCCAAACCATGAAGGCATACTAGGGGAGTGGAAGTATAGCTTCACATGCAGGTGGGTGGTCAGTTTCACACTGAACTGCTTTACCATTTGGCTAAGAGTGCCCAGTAACTCTTGAATAAGAGGTGGGGTGGGCCCCAGAACTAGTCTGGATGTTTGGAGAAGAGAAAATCTCTTATATTGAGACAGGATTGTCCAATCTGTAGCCTAGTCACTATATCAACTGAGCTAGTTGATTGTGTGTGTATGTGTGTGCAATAAAGAATCCCAGAAGAAGGCCTGAGTAGTCAAAGCATGTTGCGGTGTGGGAGCATTGTGATGATTGTGCATATGTAAATATTTAATGATATTGCAATCATATGGATACACATGTTAAGGTAACTATACAATATTTTTTCCATGTAATTAAATGAAAGCAGTGAGGTTATTGTAATTTGCTGTCATTGTATCTTTCTATAGGTTGCATCCCCTGGTTTCCCGGCTTTGGAAGAGCTGAGTGTAGCTGGTAATGTGATCAATGGATTCTGTTCAATGCCGGTTATGGATGACAATTCTGTGGAAAGAATCTTAAAAAGTTCGCACAAGCTGAAACTGTTGGATGTGCGGGGGTGTTCACGAGTTTCAGATTCCAGTTTAGTTAGAGTCCCTGCTTGGGATTTGGAACATCTTTTCCTTTCAGGTATGTTACATTTGTGCACTGGCAGCCTCATGGACTGACTGACCAACCAACTAACTAGCTAGCTAGGTAGCTAACCAACCAGCTAACTCCATGGACCAGAGTACTTCCTGTGAAGCTGGCCAAGAAATTTCATTCATTTGTGGAACCTGAAGGTTCATTACTGTGTTCACAAGAACTCACCACCAGTCCCTGTCCTGAACCGGCTAAGTCCAATTCACACCCTTCCATCCTGTTTCTTTAAAATTGAATTTAATATTATCCTTTCATCTATGCCTGTGTCTAAAAGTTGTTTTTTCCTTCAAGTTTCCTCATCAGAACCATGTACACATTTCTCCCCCCATATGTGACAGGTTAGTTGCTGGTCTATCACTCTGGAAACCTAGCTTCAGTCCCAGGCCAGTCGATGCAGGATTTATATGGTGGACAAAGTGGCTTTGGGACAGGTTTTTCTCCAAATACTTTGGTTTTCCACTGCCAGGATAATGGGGTATGTGATGGCGCAGTTGGTTGAGGCACTCTGCTACAAGCTGGAAGGTTGTGGTTTCATTTCCTCGATGGTGTCATTGGAAATTTTCATTGACACATTGCTTCTGGCTGCGCTGTGGCCCTGGAGTTGACTCAGCCTCTAACAGAAATGAGTACCAGGAATATTTCCTGGGGGTAATGGCAGTCGGTGCATAGGGGTAACAACCTTACCACCTTCATGTGTCGACTGTTTTGAAATCTGGGCGCCTCATCCTCCTGGAATCCTCAGGGCCTGTCTGGGCCTGTAATGGGATTGCTGTACCTTACCTTACTGCCAGGATAATTCCACCAGTGCTCCATACTCATTCATTCATCTACAGTAAACTCTGTGAAGTTTTAGTAATTGATGTTGTTAAATGACACTGACACACAGCCATGCTTGCCACATGCCTTGCCAATGCCATTGCAATTTGCCTTCTTATTTTGTTCTTTCAAGAAGAGAATTATTTAGCCATCTTAGTGACATTGTTTTGCTGACTGTGAGGTCACATGTGTTGTATAGTAACCTGCTTCACCTTCACAATGCTTATAGTTTATGTTCTTATACATGCATTTTGTAGTGCCGTGTTTAGTAAGGTAATCATATTGCAGTTATGTATCTGAAGTGAAAGTCTATGATATCATCTTATCCAAGAGTGCACAAATGCCGGGTGCCAGGTTGCTGTGACATTTAATATGTATTTATTATGTTGAGGAATATAAACTTTGGTATTGACATAGATTATGAATGTCCTTACAACTTTTGTACAAAATTTTGTATTTAAGGCACCAATTACAAAACATTGCGGTGATCTGAATATTTGAGGTTTGCATATGATGGGTAAATTTAACAAAATGAACATCGAAATTTAAGGAATAAGTTCAGCACAGATGTGTGATAACAACAACAGTTGTACCATTCTGTAGTACATGTACAAGTATGCATTGTGCAACAAGTTGTGACCACAGTGGACTGAATGATATGACAATCTGAGAAGGGACCAGGCCATGATGCAAAGATACAAGCCTTAGTGTTTCTGTTATACATACCTTTCTGGTTATTTGTATATTTTCAGAGTGTTGATCGTGTGTGAGAAGTTGCTCTGCCACTTGTTAAAGATTAGTTTTTTTTATGTCTATGTAATAGGATTCTAGCTTTTATCTTTGCATATTCTCTAGTGCTTGTATTGTTTGTAAGGATCTTACAATTTTGAGTTTCATGGATCATAGTGGCCATAGCCGTCAATATTATTTGTTAATTGCAAACAGCCCATAGAGTCATCAGTAAGCTTTCTGTGACAAGTACTGGTGCACGTACTCATAGCTCTGGTACGTCTTGTTCATTGTTCTACTCAGCCACTAACATAAGGAGCTACTGGAGAATTAGTGCACCTTGAATCACACGTTTGTTATCATTGCAGCAGTCTGCTTATGTGAACGTTTGAATCATGCTGTCTTGTTTCTCATATCTGCGTGCCCAGAAATGGCCCACACACACTGTACTGAATGAAATATGCAGTGTTCTGGAAATTTCAGCAGGTGAACTTTAGTGTGTGCCACAGCATTTGTATGTCAGTTAGAAATGTGCTTCGATGTTTGGAGAACACCTTTTGCAGGAGGTGGTGTACCAGTGATGGTCAACAAGTAAGGTTCTGTGCATTATAAAAATGTAATGAGATGCTGTTACAACAGTAAGTGTAGCTCACACATTCCACTGAACTATAATTATGTGTCAGCGTAATTTCTGAGCACTTCGACGCACTTGTGCCATTGTGGTATGAGTTTAAATATTTTTGTTGCAGCAGAAATTTGGCTGTTGGCCCAACAATAAGACATGGTTGAACCATTTCATTCCTTAATCAAAACAAGCTGAAAGGCAGTTTGGGCCACTGAAGCAACATGTGGGACATCGCCAGTGTCGCAGTCTTGACAGGTGGAAATGACCCTTCATGAATGATTGCAAATGCAAAAGCCCAGTTTCTAGTGTGATGGAATTTTCAAACTCATGCCAAGGTGGGACAGATGCTTCAATGTGCTCGGGGATTAAGTTGAAAAGTAACGATACTTTGGTGGTAAATGTGAGTTTTGCATAATGTGTTAACAACTTATCATTTCATGTTTATGACATAAGGAACCTTATTTATTGAACATTTCCCATAATATCATGTCGCGAAAGTGGTTTTACAGGAGCATGAATGGATCGTGTGCAGTGGTGCTGCTGATTTATCCGACAGTAGCTCTTCCTCAAGTAGGCTGTAGTAACTCTACCGCGGAAGGAGTGTATTTCTGCACTTTTGGTATTGCATCAGAAACATAAAATTAATTTGATATGAATGCCTTTGAGCACACATTTTGAAAATCATTTAACTGAAATAAGAGCTGGGTTGGCGTAGTCAGTATTGTGGCTGGGCTACAGGCTGGAGGATCTGGGGTTATCTGGAAGGAGGGAGAGGTTTTTCTCGTCTTGTTGGTGCCCAGACCAGCTGTGAGGCCTGTGGGTACTGAGAGATGTTTTAGGGGGTGTAATGTAGTCAGGGCATGAATTTGACCACTCACCTCCATCTGTTAAGGTGAAGAGTGAGTGGAACTATACCTCAGTATGTCTACATGGCATGGACAGGGATAACTTTATTTTAACCCTTCTAATTGAAATGGGATATACGGTCTACATCTTGTGCCTCTGCCAGTTGAATGACAACAGAAATTTTGAAATATTAACTGTATTTCAGGTTTTTTTTTTTAAATATTTGTCAAACAAATACATCAAGATTGTATTTCAGGGTGTTATGTGACACGGCTTAATGGTGCAGGCCTGGAGCTGATTGCACAGAAGTGGAGTCATAGTTTAATTGAAGTAGATCTGGCATGGAGCACTGCCACACAGGCCGTAGACCTAGCGGTGACAGCACTTGCTGAACAGGGAGCAGTGTCACCTCTCAGGTAAAGTTATCATTATTGTGTGACATTTGAGGTTCCCACAGTGAAGTTTCTGAAGATTCACTTCTTCCGTGTTGTGATGCTGTCATGTTGGATATGTTCCCGCGATTTCAATGGGGTCTGTTAGGTTGAGGCAGTTGTTGGAGTTCTGGACACTGAACATGAATGCATTGTGATTCTTCAGAATGTTGGAAGTTACATGCCCAGTGACAGACACAACATATATCTCAGAAGAACTGAATCTCTGCATACAGTTGAAGCCTTGCTGTGCTAACTTGATTTTCTTTAGGTATGTTAGGATTATTAAAAATAGTAACTTGTACTATTGTGTTTTATGTAATTATGCTGCCAGTTACTAAGTTTATGTAACATTGGTGTAATAGCACTGACAAGGCAAAACTGAAGAATTCGGAATAAAACCTGCTTATTAGCGCAATGTCCTCCACAAACTCTACCAACCCAGGTATTCATGGCAACTAACTCTGTGAACCGTGGCATGTCCAAAAATTTGTAGAGAGGAGTGAGAGTAACCTGGTGAAGCTGTTAAACTTCTGTACTGACAGTTGTTACAGGCACTGTGGATTTTGAAATGATTAAAGTCTGTACTGTCTGAAAATGCCGTATGATATGAATATGATTTTTATATATTGAACTGACTGCCGTATTCTTATTCTATCGGCTGATAAGTTTAAGAGGAGTTGGTGTTGCCTCCCTGTGTGGCTTCAGCCACACACAAGTCTCTGATTTGGCTGCAATAACAGCAACATTGTGTAGTTATATTTCAGCGGCACACAGCAGGAACATCCTACAGTACAACATGCTATCACTGGATGTTCCTGTGACTGCAATGCTTGGTCAAGTGAATGAGGCTTTGTGCCTAGTCTAATGATTTCTCCTCCTCCTCCTCCTCCTCCTCATGCATCTTCTTCTCCTCCTCTTCCTCCTACTACTCCTCTTCCTCCTCCTCTTCTTCCTCATCTTCCTCCTTATACTACTACTCCTCTTCCTCCTTCTCTTCCTCTTCCTCCTCTTCCTCTTCTTCCTCCTCTTCCTCATCCTCTTCTTCCTCATCATCTTCTCCTCTTCTTTCTCTTCCTCCTCTTTTTCCTCCTCCTCTTCTTCCTCCTCCTCCTCTTCCTCCTCCTCCTCTTCCTCGTCTTCTTCGCCCTCTTCTTCCTCTTCTTCCTCTTTATCATTCTCTTCTTCATCCTCTTCCTCCTCATACTACTACTCCTCTTCCTTTTCTTCCTCCTCTTCCTCTTCTTCACCCTCTTCTTCCTCCTCTTTCTCTTCTTCCTCATCTTCATCTTCTCCTCTTCTTTCTCTTCCTCCTCTTTTTCCTCCTCCTCCTCCTCTTCCTCCTCCTCCTCTTCCTCCTCCTCTTTCTCGTCTTCTTCGCCCTCTTCTTCCTCTTCTTCCTCTTTCTCATACTCTTCTTCCTCCTCTTCTTCCTCTTCTTCATCTTCTTCCTCCTCCTCCTCTTCTTTTTCCTCTTTTTCTTCCTCCTCATCCTTCTCTTCATCCTCTTCTTCCTCTTCTCTTCTTTCTCCTCCTCTTCTTTCTCTTCTTCTCTCCCTCCTCCTCCTCCTCCTCCTCCTCCTCCTTTTCCTCCACTATACATTAACTGAACATTTGTAAATCGTATCCGTTCTGTTCATCTGTTTACATGGTTCAGCTCAAGAACTGCTCATCAGATTCACTTGATATGATACGATACGATATTAATTTACTGCAGTTGGGTTTCCACCCAATGGCAGTGGTCCTTACGCTGTACACAAAAGATCAGAACAATAATATACATGAGGAGAAACAATATAGATCACAGAACACAAAATGGAAAACAAAACATAAAACAATAAAACAAAAGTAAAAAAGAAACTAAGAACTTGAATGGATTGAAGCATAACAAAGGAAGAAGGACATAAAACAAACGGTTTAAGGACAAATGTTCAAACAGTGGAGCCAGATACTGTACAGTAGCACTTGTACATAACTATAAGTAAATGCTACACTCACTCCACAAACACCTTCACTTCACTTCTTTGACTTCACTTCACTTCACTTGCATTGTGGTAGATGTGCTTTGTGTGGTCCCAGTAAAGAGACGTAATACCACCGATTTTTGTATTGGTCATGTACTAGTTCTGTACTGTCATGGGGTGGTTAAATAACATTACATTTTTGTATTGGTCATGTACTAGTTCTGTACTGTCATGGGGTGGTTAAATAACATTACATTTTTTAAAAGTTTTTAATGAAAGTTCTTTCTCAAATTAAGATATTAACAAGTGGGTGGATTTTTGGTGAAGTTTTGTGTTATAAAGAGCTTTATAAAAAAGGTTTGCAAAGGTTTCATGAGCTCTGTGTCCCCCATTACAGATTGTGAGCTGGGTTAGTGTAGTTGGTATAGTGACTAGTCTACAGATTCAACAACCAAGGATTCACAGTTTGATTCCTGGGACAGCAAGAGATATGTTCTTTTCAGAAGTGTTGCCAACATTGGCCCTAGGGCCTGCCTAGGCTCCTTTTCATTGGGTACCAAAGACTTCCCCAGGTGTAAAGCAGCAGGAGTGCAAAGCTGATCACTTGTCTCCATCAAAGTGCCCAGGTTAAGTTTAAGTTTTACTGTATTTGCACTCCCTGTATGTCTTTGTAACATGTGCAGGGACTAATGTACCTTATACACTGCATCTTTTATATTTGTTCAATGAGTCTTTTACTCTGTACAATCCAGGGTTCTAAACCTGTGTGGCTCATCAGTGAGTCTCAGTCCTGTGAAGGCAATATTGCTGCGGTGTCCATTACTTGTTTCCCTGAACCTGTCGTCATGTCGAGCACTACCTCGTGGCATGAAGCGGCTGTATGAAGGCAGTGAAGTAACTGAGCTGCGAAGCACATTTGAGAAGAAGCCAGAAGCTGAAAAGGAGGCAGAACTGCCTCCAGAACAAGAGGAGATGGAGACTGAGAAGGTGGTTGAACAAAAAGATGAAGACTCTGTGCTAATGGTAGGAGAAAATGGTGCCAGCTGTTTGGAGTAAGTGGAAAGTAATGTACATTGATTGGCTGTCAATTCCATACTACTGTGCTCTTCATTTTCTTCCAAAGATATGTTCCATGACATGTTCACTCAGTCCACTGACAGTGAGTACAAATCCATACTATTGCAGGCCTGTTAAACTCATAAAAGGTTGTGAACAAAATCCCAAATCCAACCTGATGTCTTGTGCCCCATCATATACTGTTTCTTCCCTTGTCATCCTTCATTTGTTTATTTCTCAATGTAGGTAAATGCAAGGACCTAAAATACTCCTTGTATTTCATTTTGCAGGATTACTTCGGTGTATTATGCAATAAAAATGATAACTTTGCTTCTCTGAAAAGTTGTTTGAATACTACTGACTCACTTACTGAGCAAATAACAGATGTTTTTCTAACATATTTTTAATTTTTTTAACTTTAAAATTTACATTGACATAAAAGTGTTAAAATAAACATTTTCACAAGTAATAAATGACTTGAAATGATGAGTAGTTGAGAAAGTAGGGTAACTTAAACAAAACTCTTGTTGTAACAATTTTACATTGTATAACAATAATTAGAATATTTACCTTTGTTGGTCATAGGAAATATACCTTAACATCCGTCCCCTTCTGGCTTTTGCTGACGGGAGTGATGACTGAGGACCAGAAAAACTTTCAGGTTGTTCACCATACATACATACGTACATATGTGCACACACAGATACATATGCACATACATAGACACACACACACACATACATGCACATACATACATACATACATACATACATACATACATACATACATATGTGGGCCATTTCAGAAGTTCTGCATATGATTTTATTGTAATATAAAATACAAGATAACAACACTACTGATATTCCTGAATGTTTACACACATGTCCTCTCCTCAGTGGAATCACCAACACTGTCCACATGCTTTTCCCATCTGTGTGGTACATGATCAGTTGCTGCTGTATATTCATCCTTGCTCAGACGATGTATAGAGGCAGTGACAGCAGTGTTGATATTTTCTTATGATTTACACTTTTTCCACCAAACATGTTCTTTCACATGTGCAAACAACCAGTCATCACATGGGGCAGGGTCTGGAAAGCAGGGACGATGTGCCAGCACCCCTCTGCCCCAACATTGCACAGATTTGCACATCGTGATCTTGATGAGGTGTTGCATTGTCCTGGAGCAAAGTGACACCACGCTCCAGCAGTTCTGGTTGTTTGCGGTGAATTGCTGGACTCACTTTATCCTGCAAGAGTGTGCAGCAGTATTGGCCATTGACCATCATATCATCTGGCATGGGATGGTCAAGCATTAAGTACAATTCAGCTGAAAAACCTGACGTGCATGACTTTCAGAGCACCCTGACTGCACTGTGCAATGTTCTTCCTTGGTGACATTTGGGCGCACCATTCAGGATTCTGTCATTTCGACTGAGGGTCGAATGAATGGATGAATGAGTGAATCCATGACTCGTCAGCTATTAAAATGCGGTTAAGGAATGCATTGCCTTTCTTTCTGCAATGCAGCAGATGGGTAGTGACAAGAAAAACTCACATGGCTCTTTATTCATCTTTCCATGTGTGGAATTCACTTTGCACAAACTCTGCATTCCACAGGCTGTTGGTGAAGGTAAGTTAAATACTTGCTGGAGAGGTACTGACTGCTGTAGCAATTACAATGCATGAAACACTGTGAAATGTCACTGACGTGATTTTGAACTGTTTCCATCATCACTGCAAATAAAATATACTACACAACATTTTGAAAGTACATTGCTTTTGTCCTTAGGTAAATCGACAAACTTATGAAAAAGTTGACAGTCTGGTAGAACCCAAGCGTACAATTCATATTAAGAGACAAATTATCCATATCCCTAAAATAAATAGTATATACAGTTCTCCATATAAAATTGTAATGCAATGAAAACACAAACTTTTCCTTATTAAAATTGAAAATCACATCACCTAAAACAGCAGTAAAATAAAATAGTTTTGTTAAGATAAATGTGAGACAGTAACAACCCAATCAGCACACTCTGTTGAGTAAGAACATTCTGCAGAGTACCAGACATTTGTATGCATCATGATTGAAAGTCTGACCCACTTGTGCAACTCTTTTATCTTTTAAAGGGAACAAAATAGGTGATACATCCAAACTAGGCTGTTAGAACATTACATGTGCTGCCTTTTCATATCACAGGTATGGAGTTAGGCTCAAATTGTAATATGGTTGTATTAGTCCAATTGATCTAACGTTGTTCCTCAAAAGTGTGTGATGCCAGCTTAGATTTATCAAATACACTGAGTGTATGTTCAAGGACATATATCACTTTTCCACTTGGCAGTCACCCATTGCCATTGTTGGGGCTGCATTGTGAGGGGCGTCATATGTCTTTCCTGCCATTCTGAATGGTGTTCATCCACTGGCGAACAGTTTCATATGTAGGAGCTGGTATCCCTCAACCTTCCTTCAACATATAACACTCTAGAGCACTTTCATTCAACACAACGTGAAATTGTATTAATGTTATTATATCTGTCCATAAGGAACTTTCTTGCAGTCTTCTTTGATTCATAGCTAAACAGTAACTGACGTCTCAAAGACATCGCTCTTTTGTGACAGCAGCAATAGTGCCACTAGCACCACACACAATTTGTGTTCAGCCATACAAAACACTGTACGGTTCTGCCACCATACACATTCTTCTGAAGTGACTTATGTACATACATATATAGACACACATACATTCTTACACACATACGTACATATGTAAAAATACATATATATGAATGTATGTGTACTATATATATATATATATATATATATATATATATATATATATATACACA
>Ga0268261_10003355_pt1 | contig 11771 bp, 9 predicted proteins | sample TergutNc150P1_FD_190353 | JGI IMG/M metagenome (GOLD analysis project Ga0268261, IMG submission 190353) | Nasutitermes corniger P1 segment gut microbial community from laboratory colony in Florida, USA - Nc150 P1 (SPAdes) (version 2) | ecosystem: Host-associated > Arthropoda: Insects > Digestive... | reverse complement strand
GTCAGGTAGAGGTCTCTGCGACGAGCTGATCACTCGTCCAGAGGAGTCCTACCGACTGTGGTGCGTCGTTGTGTGTGATCTAGAAACATCAAGAATAGGTGCTCCATATATATAAATATATGACATTAGTAGCCTAAGGGTTAATGATTTAACCCTTATCCTGCTAACGTGGAGAAAATGGTGAGCTCCTAATAATGCCAGCAAATAGCAGATAGGAGATTTAATTCAGCGTTTAAAGGGTTAATATTGTGTGATCTGACTTTACAGGTATTACAAGTACACACAACACAACAACCTGTGGCATGGGTAGGTAGATTCTGATTGACTTTGTAAAGCGGAATTGCATGACAACACATTCTGTACATTCAGTAAACACATAAAGGATCTATCTTTAGGTTCTGTGTTTGCTGGTCACGCCCCAATCAATGGGTGTCTGGAAACTACACGCAATAAGACAGCCTGTCAACAAATGGCACGGACCATATACTGGTAGGTTAATTGGACATGATTCGAAAACCAATCTCGAGGAACTCTCGCTGCTAAGAAGACCACAAATCAGAAGTGACATAGCACCCACTCTTATCGTGTGATGTGAACTGTCAGTCAAACTTTTTTATATGAAATTGTCATTTCCGAAGACTTAACTTCCCCAGGAATCTCGAATACTGACGGTCTGTAGTTTCCGTATTAAGAGACCCCATTTTCATTTAGGTGTTTCTCTGTACATGTTATGCATTACGTATACAAACCTAGGTACTCTGTTTCAGAAATTTCTATAAATGAATGACTGAACAACTATGGTCCAAGCGCCCTTTTTTATTTGGTACTTGGAACCCCCTATTTTGTCATGGAGTCATTATTACTCGGAATGAGAAAACAAATCGTGGTGTACATTTCGAAATACACTTTCTCCAACAACTTATTGTATGATCGAGATGAAAAATTAGCAGCAAATTTTAACCGCAAAAATATACATAATGAGAGGCTTCATGCCTGTTACTGCTTCAAATGCCGTCATCAAATGAAGGAGGATGAGATGGTTGAGGCATGTGGCCCGCACTGGACAGAAGAGAAATGCATATAAAATTTTGATTCTGAAGCCTGCAGGAAAGCGAATGCTTCGAAGAGTAGGCGTAGATGCGAGAAAAATATCAGAGTTGTTCTTAAAAAAACTGGATGGGAGGGTATGGACTGGATTCATATTGCTCAGAGTAAGGTCCAGTAGTGCTGATCCCAGTGGCCACGCGGTCTAAAGCGTGGGTTTGCGGCCGCTCCCTTCCTGGGATTGTGGGTTCGAATCCCGCCGGATGCATGGATGTCGTTCTGTTGTGAGTGTTGTGTGGTGTAAAATAGAGATCTCTGCAATGGGCTGATCACTCATCCAGAGAAGTCCTACTGACTGTGATGCTTTGTTGTGTGTGATCTAGAAACCTTGTGAATGAGGAGGCCCTGACCCACTGGGGGCTGCTGCACCAAAAGAAAAAAAGTCCAGTAGTAGGTATTTCAGCACAAGGCAATGAACCTTCAGACTCCACAAAATGCTGGCATAAAATCTGAGGGAGAGTCAAACACAGACAGAAGGACTATACAGAGATGAGACTTCAGCTGGGATAGCTGATTCATTGTAATGGGAAGGCAATCAGGTGGACGATTGGGTTTGATTCCTAGCACAACTTCCACGCTCTGATCAGCTCAGGAACCTCCCGGAATCCTATGCAATGGTTTCTCTGTTAAGGTGGCCAAAAAGTGAAGATAAAGCATGTACAAATAGATCTGATTCCCTATACACCACTGTGGCATGATGCTTAAAGTACAGGGATATATCGTCATGGAATGCTGTTTTATTGACGCCAGGGATAATTACACCTTAAAGGAATAGGGTGTGAGAGTGTGTATTGGATTTAAGTGGTTCAGCAAAGGGTAACGTCAGGCTCATTTTCTACAATTTCTCCAAAAAGTGACCGACTGTACGCCGTATCGACTGTTAGCACTTTTTGTCTTTTTTGTAACACCACTCAGCTGTAATATCCTTTTCCTCAAGCTTGGATAAAATAACTTTACGTTAGCAGAAGCCTAAGTTCAACACCAAAATATAAAGTACATCAATGGACAACCTAATAATTTATCTGCATAAATTTATCGCAATATTACATCTCTTTATTGGTCTCCCAAGTGGACATTTCCCAGGAAGTAAAAAATAAGTGAAGTTGCCTTTGGCAATGCCATGAAAAATGTCATGTTGCAGTAGAGGTATAACTCTACTCATTATTTACCCCAGCCCTAGATGGAGGTCAGTGATCAGCTTCATGTCCTGGTCACTTTAGCCCCTGGGACCCATTGAATAAGAGACTGAGTGGGCCATATGGGGCAGTGTGGATGTTTGGGAGACCAGAAAAAACCTGTTTCTCCTGCCAGAAATTCAAACCTGATTTGTTCAGCTCATAACACTATACATGCTATGCTATCCCAGCTCCTTCCCAATAATTTTCCCCAAAAATACTGGTATGCCTTTCTCATATTTCCAATCCCAGCCTTTGTCAAACCCATACAGCTTCACTCATTTTCCTTATCCTAACAATACTAAGAACCCTGTTAAGTCACAATTTTCCCTGTCTAGTAATATCCCAAATTCCACATTTACTTCAAGTTTTTTGGTCAGTTTTCTTGTCCATTTCATGTTCTTTTCAAATACCTACATTATGCACTTCCCTAGGAGTAAATCATGTTTCACATCCATACCAAACAAAAGGCAAAATTATTTTGTGTGTTAGGCCATTGGACAAGTAGCCAATAGTCTTTTATCCCTCCCTGACACATGGGCCCATTTCTTCAGCATAGCTTCCCTAATTGGGATTTCAAAGCAATAACATTTTACAGGGTACAAATGTTAATCCTATGCCCAAACCCCCCACCCGTGGAAACCAGATTTTTTGACAGAATTGGTCCACATGTAAACCCCCTGAGGTGTTCACTCAGACACGCCCATTTACATTCCTTTGTCTTAGACCCAGAGGATGCTGGAAGTGTCTGGGGGCTTTCTGGAACTTCAGTAAAAGAAGAGGGCTCCCATGACTTGGACATGAGGTTACAAGGCACAACGAGCCTATCAAAAAGGCCTACTACATGCACAGGACCAAAAGGGCTAGAACCCATTACCATTCTATTCTATTCTTACAAAACAGCCCGATTTGGAAGACAGCACTCTCCCAGCCACCAAACTACAATATTTTTATCTTGTGTATCAACAATTGTAACACGATGTGAAACATGTATGTATGACCACAGCCATGAAACTAACAGACTTAACTGTAAAATAGTCAGTCATGTGGAGCTTCATTAAGCAACTGTTGATACACACACCTGAAAGCATATATGGTCCAGCTCACAAAGTAGCCTGCAAATTACGTAAAATAAACAAACAGAAAATTCATACAGTTTTTCCTACACTTCATAGCATTTAAAATTCTATTTCTAAACACTGTTTACAAAATTTTTACAACTGTACAAAAAATCTATAATACAGTGTCCAAACTGTTAGAAATTAAAGTGCAATTAGGGGGAAAAATTCATAATTTTTACAAATGGGTTTGGAGAATAGGAGCATAATGCAATATTAAATCAAATAAGCGCATTAGTTACCACTGTTTATTATATTTAAACATATGACACAGTACAAAAGATTCAGGATCTTGGCCTTTCTTTCTTTTCCTTGTACAAGGCAAGCAATGAAACATTCGCTACTTTTACCACCTTGAAACGCACACCTGAAACAGGTTAAGCCAAGTATTACAAACTTTTAAAACACAGACTGAATAATTCTGTCACTATAACAACACATTTTGATGAAGGAATGAGGTTAAATGCAATTATCTGAAAGTTAAATTACTAATGTTGTTTAATCTAAGACCAAACACCTAAATCACCTGCAAGTTTACAAACACCAGTATATCCTTACCAGGAATGTCTCCCACAGCATGCCCTTTCCGGCCAAAGCCTGCAACTAGGACTTCATCATTCTCTTCTATATAGTTTAAGCAACCATCCCGAGGAACAAATGCTGTAATCTTCTTTCCATTTTTAATCAACTGAACTCTTACACATTTACGGATAGCACTGTTTGGCTGTTTGGCCTCAACACCTCTGGAAAGACAAATATACCACATACAATCCATTAAATACAAGTACTGAGAGAGTAGCAGGATATTAGTATGTAAGTTCATGAAATAAAAATCTAGTACACAATTCATATGCACATTTCATTTCTGGCACATTATGATGAAGCGTGGATTGCGAAAATTCCAAACAACCTGCCACAGTACCTCCCTGTCCAACAGTGAAATTCAAACACTGCTTATGCCAGCAGATAGAAGACAAAACGGAATGAAGACAACCGCATTTTAATCAAATAAACTGAAACAGAACAATGCAGAAGTTTATCTTACACTTTTTCTAAAACAATCCCTTTTGCATGTGATGCTCCACCGAAGGGATTGGCCTTCCAACGTGTACCAAGATGAGCCTTCTTGTAGTCATTATCTGCCCATCTTTGTTCGCGACGATGGTTCACGTGCTTCCGAGCAGTGCGCAATCCACGAGGCTTACCTGAATAACAAATGTTAACACATACATTACACCAGTTAACTTATACAATTAAAATACATGTGCATGAGAGCTGTATCAGTAATCATACCACAGACAAACGCAGATGAAACAGCTACAGCAAATACGTCATAACTCGAGAATACAGCAAACAAATTACAGGAAGATATCACAGAGCACTTTCAAAAAGACATTACTTCAAGCACATTTAAGAGGCACTACTCTTACAGTTACTTAAGACTTTTCTACTAGTATCAAATTCAGTTACTTCCGTGTGCAGTAAACCAAGCTCTCTTCTTTAATGAAATAAACGTAATGTACTGTAGTTCTATGTAACAATAATTTTTCCTAATGATAAATACCAAAGCTTTGTTAATTGGTTTATTTCAGCAACACCTTTACCGTGTAACATATGAGTAACGTATTCAATTGATATGAACCAGTGTTTTATGTGCAATATGAATTTTGTGATGTCAATTCCATTCCTAAACTAGAATTCCGTCTACTCGGCCGGTCCTAACCGCGTTCTGGTGGCCACCAATGTTAACGATACTTTACGAAAATATCCCCTTTAATTCGCAACTAAACATTTTAACTTTCAAGAGGCAGGAGACGAAAACTTCCAAATCCTCGGATAACCATCCGACATAAAAACAACAAACATATTAAGTGATCTGAAACACGATGCGTGTACAACCACGTTAACAACACGTTTTCGCAAAATCTGTCATGATAGTTATCACCAAATTAGTATTTTACGGCTATTAAAAAAGTGGTAACTACAATCTTCGTCCCAATTTTATTTTTTCCCCCCACACTGCAATGCAAATTATACAAGAAATATTTACCCATTTTCTTCTCTGCACACTTCCAACCGGAAAAGGAAATGATATTATTCGTTACGAGCACAGATAGATCAACGTTTACGAGCGCTAACGTACATAGTGTGTTTAAATAATCCGTGATAGATTACTTCACAGATTACTACGTGCGTGGTACACATCATGGATTAGAGGCGGTTCACAGACAGATATTAATCCGTGGTCTATGCGTACTTGTTGCAAGCGCAGATAAATGTTAGGTGTACGCAATGTCATGTAAGTCACAAATGTTAAATACGTGTCAGTGTTCAAAGTAAAGCTTGGAGGCCACGACTCAGGAAAATAACGATATTCCTGGTCCACAGACTTGAAATCTCGCTATGAGCGACGAATGAGACTTATCACCCAAGACTAATTTGGTTTAATATCGACAGGAATGCATCTGCGTGTTTTTAACCTTCTGCTCTTGTGTTGATTGATGCCCTTTTCGGATTCCTTGTTAATATGAATAACTGCTACATTCTCTTTTTTAAAGTATTATATGATATGAAATTAAGCTACTATAATAAAGTTTCAATGTAAATTTTTTGATGAGAGTTGTAATGAAGATAATCCTATGTTGAGGTTAAAGAGGATGTTAAATGTTCGATTGTAGAGGAATTTTCCAGCAATTATTATCTAACTTAACAACGAAGCGTAATTAATTGTTGAGTGATTTGCTTGGAGCGTGTGACCCACAGGCATGGGTACAAAGATGCTGAGATATAATAAAATTGCAGTACGGGTTCGCCGAAGGTTGCTAGCTGAGGTTTCGTTTTCGTTGTGGGGAAACGTTGGCACGCGTTGTACCAGGGTAATACATTAGTCTGGAATGACATAAAGACTGTAGTATTTTGTACAGACGTACCTTCTGAGATGACTCAAGACAATGCATGTGCATAGGTAAAGGACATTATATTAAATTGAATTTGAGTTAAATGTGCTTCATCTGTATGTTACCCTTGTGATAACTGTGTAATGAGTTGTCTTTAAAAATAATAGTAAATCAAAGTGAATGCTTTCAGTCAAGTCTGTTGATAATGGTTACCACCTCCTGCAAACCAGAATGGAGTCTGCCTAAACCAGCTGTCCAGCTTGACCATATTTGCAATTTAACTGGACTTAATGACTACATTTAGTGACATATGTTACATTAGGATATTATTACAGAATTTAAATAATTATTATTTGGTGTATCAGTGATCGATAAATTATTGTTATGCCAAGTGATTGCTACTTACAATATTTAATGGCATATTGCTCTTTTATTACATTTTAGTGTTTCTCTGGATCAACCACTTCTCGATTAACTTACCCCACTGCTTGGTCCCGTTTATGCCACTTGGCAGGAGTCCACTGTACGTGGTTTTGCTTTGAGGTTAGTAGATTTTTATTGAGGTGAGAAGTACTGGAATACTGTATGCTCTCGATGTTTTGAAGTGTGATATGGCATTTCTTATAATGCTGAAGTCTTTATTCTCTGTTTTATTTTCAGATGAGGAATATATTTACTGAAGGAAGAGAAGTGGTGACGGCATCAAAATGGTTATGACATTACATCAGTTTAGTCAGATAGGGTGGAGGGAAGCATGTAAGAAAGTTAAAAAAGCTGTTGTGTATATTGATAATGAAGGTGCTGAATGTTTACATTGGAATGGTGGACTGACACAAATGATAGCAGCTGGTGCTGTAACTGTAAAAGAATTTTCAGCCTTTGAGGTATGGCATACATGTACTTTTAAATTTTATTTAGTCCTGTTTGTTTGTGAGGGAGTATTAATGTAACTTCAGGAAAACATGAGCTCACTAACAAAGTTTATTGCACGGAGCCTGTCTTCAGAATCTGATTAACAGTGTAAGACACATAGGTTCACTTGAACCTTGAAGGTATAGATCAGAGAATAATATTAAAATGGAAATAGGGTACAGATTGGATTTGGATAAGACTATGTTTCTTGAAGTGAATCCCTTGGCTACTTTTTCAGTATGCAGATTACATTGCTGAAACAGTTTTATTAATTATTTTGTTTGATTCAGAAACATGATCTTGTCCTGGGGTGGAAGGACATGAGTTACAAATATTTAAAAAGAAATTTTGAGGATGTATTAGGATTGAGGAGAGGTGTGGTGGGGAATTTAGATGCACACAGATTTTAGACAGAAGAAAACTTATACCTTCATAGGCACGTGTTTGAAGTAACATTAGCCGAGGAAAGAAGTATGTCCAGTATTTTAAAAAATGTGTAAATCATTCTGTTTTATAATTTTATGATAGACAAATTAGGGAGAAGACTACTAGTAAGAGCAAACATTATGACATGGTAGGCTAAAACTGGTACAGGCAATATGGAGCTGGATTGGAGTTACACAGAATTGTTCTGTTGTGGGCTTTGGTATGAGCAGAAATGAGCATTATTGCAGGTAATTTATTAGAAATTTTGATTTACTGCTTTTGTTCCCTCTTGTCCAATGGTTCACTCATATAAAAATCTCTGTATAGTATTTTAATAAGGAATGTACTAGTGTCTGTGTTTTTTTTTTATTCCAGAGCGATAAACAGGGGCATAAAAAAGCTGTTTTTATTTTATGTTCTCCTGTGTATAGCACCACAAAAGTTATTCTGCAAGATATAATACAGAACAGCAGCTTTGAGTATTGTGTACTAATTACAACAGCTCATGCAAGAGTTCACCAGTTTGCCAAATATGGTGGCCACCGAGAAGGAGTTGATGTTATGTCTGCCTTTAATAACCTTGAAGAGCAGATGCTAGAGTGGATGGGGAATATGGTGTGTAAAAGTATATGTACTGGTACTGTTTGTGTTACGTGTGGGTGAATGTTTCAAGAAAATTTATATGCTTACTGAATGTATTTAACATTCATGGGTCCGTGCATCGTAAGAATATTCTAATATTTATCCAACAAGATGCAACGTTTCACAGTTTATTTTATCTGGAAACTGCTACCTGCCACTATGCGGTAACGGTGTGACAAATACCAGATGCTGTAGATACAGTTGTTTGTGCTTCTGATGCCGGGTGGTGGTACCACCCGAAACACGTAGAGCAGTTTCCGGATAAAATAAACTGTGAAACGTTGCATCTTGTGGGATAAATATTAGAATATTTACTGAATGTAGGTACATTGAACAAATCAAAGAAGTAATTAAAAGGTTGGAATTTTTCTTTCTTGTTATCAAAACAATAAGCATTTAAGGTTTTTTGTTTTACTGATGTTTAGAAATTGTGTAATTTGATAAGAACATGTAGTATGATAAAGAGCTATGCATATTTGAAGTTTGTTCTGTACTGCTTAATAAATTAATGCTTTGGTGACAGAACCTAAAGGTTAATTAATACTGTACAAATTTTTAAAGCATTTCCATCCATATACGGTTTTCACATTGTACTCCCCCTAGGTTCATAGTTATGTCATCCTCTCTTCCACTTGTTAAGTCTTCCATGTGACCATTTTTCAAGAGGTTTACCCACCAAAGTTTTGTATGCATTCCATGTCTCTATATGAATGACTTATCACAGGTTTGTAGATTCTGTTGTCCAAACAATGCCTAGTGACCTGCATAAGTAAAGAATTTCCTTATATGTAATATAATATAATATGCACAGTTGCTTCAGGGTTTCTAGGTTAAAATGTTTCCCTTTAAACTTTTTTTTTTTAACATTTGTAGTTTATATTTTTCATTGAAGGTAAGAGACCACATTTCACACACATACAAAACAAGTAATAGCACACCACCAACCTTGAATGGTTAAGTGTACTATTTCAACATTAACAGACTGTAGTTGCTGCAGTATTTTGAGATGGTTCTGAATTTGTCTTGCATGCTCTTAAAAGTTAGTCTGATTATTACAAAAAATATGTTCAATTCTGAGGTCTTTATTAACATTTCAGAACATGGAACATATTGAGTTGGCTGACTGTTAATCCTGTACCGAGTCCATAAGCTGAAGAACTGGCCCTTACTATGGAGGCCATTTCTTCTGTCCACAACTGTAGTTTGACGTTTACAACTTTTAACATTTTGATTCATGAGTTCAGTGTTTATGTAAATACAAGGTGCATTCATATATGTCAGAGAAGAGTGTATCCACATGCGTGTCAGGTTCTGTGTGCACAAAGTTGTTTGGTACCAGGGAATTATATTTTTTCTTCTTCTTGCAGAATTATACTGTAGAGGTGTTGTATTCACCACTGTTTATAGTACCTCTGACTGAGACAGCATTCCTCACCCCAGCTTTTAGAAATATCTTTCCATTCACTGAAGCACATATCCCACAGATCAGGGAACTACAGCTTTCTCGACACAAGGTATGTGGATAGGATTCACAGAGTATGGACATTTCTTTTATTATAAGAGTAATGTGCAATGGTTCATGTTATTTGGACAACAGGATGACAAAAATAATGGTGAAATATAGACCAAATGGGTGCAGACGGCTTGGAAGACCTTTGAAGAAGCTATTAGATGGGGCTGAAACATGTCTATTAAGTTCTATCGCATTACAGATAATAATGATATTTATTTGAGGGGCAGGATGATTTAGTCATTATATAAACTTGTTATGGTTTGGGGATTGAATCCCGGTGGGGGCGAGATTTTTCACACCCATCCAGGCCGGCTGCAGGGCACACCCAGCCTCCTGTACGATGGGTGCTGGTTCTCTTTCCCAGGGATAAAGCAGCCACCCCTATCTAGCACCAATATTAAAGAAAGAGTACAGTTATACTTCTGCTCCATCTATGGGCCTTCATGGCCTGTTCTAGGGTGAACTTTAGCTTTATGCACTATTTATTGAGTTCTGTAGTAATTTTGAATGGTAAGTGACAAGAATTCTTAATTAGTGAAAATTAAAAATAAAAAAAAGATGGTGAAGTAATTTATTTTTCCACAAATGTGTGAAACATCCATGCCCGTGCACATAATGCCACCTAGTAGCTGTAAAATTATAATTTATATTCTGCAAATGTTTTCCAACTTTCCTGTAATTCTCTGTCAAATTCTGAGCTTACAAGCCTGTAAAATGTTATATTGGGCAATATTACATCTAATATTCTTACTTGTGTATGGGAAAGAAGAGGGCAAGGGGAATTACAGCAACACAGCTAATGATATTCCATTCTTTGTTTAACTGACTGTATTGTGCACTATTGTACATACATTGCATTAGGCAAAGATTGGCAATATGTAGTGAAATAACTAATGCACAGTATGTACAGCATGATGATGTTTTGCAGTTCTGCCCCATATGTTAGGCGGCAAAAGTGATGTGTGGTTACCAGTCATTAGCAGCACTGTGCCGGAATGTAAGATAGGAGGGAAGGGTGTGAGTGGTATATTTTGTATTCTTCCGTATTTCGTAACATTCTGTTTATATTTACAGGTTGTTGATAGCCAGTCATTGGATTCTTTGTCATCTGTTGAGCTGACACATCTTCCATTGAAGGTGCAGGTATCTGTCCAGCACCTTGTGAGTTGTCTGCACAGCTTGTTTGTGCAACTTGAGGTTCGTGAGGACATATATAGCCTGGGACATCTAAGTGGGCTTGTAGCAAACCAATTGGAAATCCTCCCTGATGCAAATAACAGACGGAAAGTGAGTGCTTTAGTCTCAGCTCATGTAGTTAATGTTGATGTACCTTTAATTTAAAATACAGAATTGCAGGGTATTGGACTCTAATTAAATACTTTCCTTATTCAGACAGCTGCTAATCGTTGTTCACTAATTCTGATTGACCGCACATTGGATCTGGCAAGTGTAACAAGTCACAATACAGACTCACTGTTAGATAGGATTCTAGCAGTGTTGCCACGGTTACCTGGACATACCAGTGATGTTGCAGTCAATATGTCACCCGTTTGTGATACCAAAGTGTAGGTACGATTGAGTAATGTTTCTTATTAGAAGTAAGTAGGTCAGACTGTTTAAGTTTTTATTATGTTTTCAAAAATATTAGTAAAATAAAGAAGACAGTTAGTGATATTTGTGTTTAATGTTTATTTTTTTAAGAGAGCTGACAAGGTTAGTGGTAATGAGGGACAGTTTATGAAGAAGTGGAAAACACTTATCTTAGATTGATGGGGGTGGTATGGGTTATTCATTCATTCATTTAGTAGTCTGTCTTACAACAGGCCCAAAGCCTCTTCCAAAGCGAGCTCTCCACATAGTGCGATCCAGAGCTTCCTCTTTCAAATGAGAGTATCCTCTCCTTTCCTTAAGGTCATCCAATAGCTTCCTACATCTTCTTCCTTGTCTTCCAGTCACTTCTATCCCCCTTGTATCTTTCCTTCAG
>Ga0268261_10003354_pt1 | contig 11773 bp, 4 predicted proteins | sample TergutNc150P1_FD_190353 | JGI IMG/M metagenome (GOLD analysis project Ga0268261, IMG submission 190353) | Nasutitermes corniger P1 segment gut microbial community from laboratory colony in Florida, USA - Nc150 P1 (SPAdes) (version 2) | ecosystem: Host-associated > Arthropoda: Insects > Digestive... | reverse complement strand
AGGAGTTTGGAGTCGCCGAATTTAAACAAAAAATTAAGAACATTCGATCTACTTGTAATCAAGAGGTACGGAAGATACAGAAAAGCAGAGCATCAGGCATTTCCCCCGACGATGTATACAAGCCGACTGTGAAATGGTTTGATGTCATGGATCAGATTATGAAAAGTTCAAAGGGCCGAAGTCAAACACGGAGCAATTTGGTGAGTAAATTTTCTAATTTCAAATAATACACTTAATACACTGAGGCTGCAAAAGTAATTAGAATATAATTATTAAATGCTTTTTTCCTTAAATATTATACAGTTCCGGGAGAACTTCTGGAATATTATGCATCATATATTTTGGTTCTAGTCACGTTAGGTTCCAAAAGTGGCATTATATTGCCAGGAAACCACGTCCTCATTGTTGAAGTACGCTTTAAGTCGGTCCCTCATATTTTTGGCAACCTTTGTTGTTCGATGCCCTCCGTATTTCTCCAGATCTCGCAGTACTCTGATTTCTGACGTCCATCGCCCAGGTATTATTTCACTTGTTTCATTATTTTCTTCATTAATGGCGCCTCCAGAAAGACAGGTTTACTTTGAAGTAATAACCAACCAATTGTGAAGAGCACAGGCAGCGCTGACAAGTTTGTTGACTGTCCCCAACTTGACAGCCAGTTTTCGGTCTAAAAATCGAAACCTGCTGACCAGAATACCGAAAACATTTTCAATGATCCTTCTGGCTCGGCTTAATCGATGGTTAAAAATGCTCTCTTCTTGCGTGAGAGGTCTGTTATAGTTTTTATATGCCTTCATCAAGTAGGGTTTAAGTGGGAATGCATCGTCCCCAACTAGGAAGCTTCCAGTGGGAAGCAATCCATTCTCCAAAAGTTCCAAAAGTGAGCAGTTTTGGAAAACCCATCTGATTCGGAACCTTTTTTTCCCAACTTCAAAGTACGAAAAACAGTACTTGTAATCTGCACCTCCCATCAGGACAATACTATTGAAGGCTTTGTAGTTGTAATATTCACTTCCTTCATCTGGAGCATTAATAAGCAGATGCTTTCCACCCCAGGCTCCACTACACAGTGGGAAATTCCATCTATTATGAAAACCGTTGCTGATTGTTTCCCATTCTTCATGGCTGCGTGGCAACTGACACAAACAAAAAAAATCTTTACAGTATGATTCATAAATACTGGTTTCACATTGAAGTTTATTTTTACTTTGCAGGATACCCCAGTTCATACAGAGTTAGAAAATGAGCGAGTAGGGGAGGAAGAAGGCACTGTAGATGAACCTGAAAAGATGCCAGAGGAGCAACAACCACCGCATCGACAAACACCTCTGCAAAAATCACACACACAAGGCAATCCCGGAACCTCGTCCAGTGCTGGGAAACAAAAGGGGACCAAACGTCGTCTTTATGACTTATCAGAAGCGGTGAAGGAATTACGTACTGTAAATCAAGTTTTAAGCCAGCCTGACCCTCGTATGCAGGAAAATGAAGCATTTGGTAGTTACGTTACTTTAGCATTAGACAAATTACCACAAAGGGAAGCCATTATGGCTCAAAATGAAATTCAGAATATTTTGACAAGATACAGGCTGGGGCTGATAGCAGCGCCTTCCCCATGCAGCTATACGTCATCCATTCCAAGCAATCACATACCACCAAGTTACTCATCGTCATCATCCACACTAACTGATTCACCATCACTATCCCCTTCAACCGTGGATACTCAATACACCACCGAACCAGAAAGACAAGAAGAAGTGGGGACATTTGCGGACATACTACCAGAGGCATGAAAAATGAGTAACGATGTACAATGATTACAATACAATGTTATTAATAAACGTTTCGTTTACTTACTTATTTACTTACTATTTACTTTTATGAATTCCCCGAGACTGTCATATATTGCATCGCATACTTCTGGTATAAAGTTAGAAATAGACGACTTCGAAACTCTGAAAAAATATTGCAGAGTGCGGTAGCTGTTTCCATTTGCCATAAAATGCAAGGTCACTTCCAACATCAGTCATGGTGATATTGCATCCCTCATTTGAGTATTTTGTGTCTCAATTTTATGAGCAACCATACCCAAAAGGGTATCAGATTTTTCGGGGGTCATTCGTAAACACATTTTGTACTCGTTAACATCCTCGGCTGCAAGTTCCTTAAGAAGAAGTGTCTCTTCTGCCTATCCAGTCACGTACCCACATCCGTTTCCTCCTGCTGTGTTCCTCCTCGATCATATCGCTAACTTCGTCCAACAAAACATAATAAACTCTTGTCAAACACTTTTTCAGAGCCAAACGCTGGCGCCGCCACTTCGTTCGCAACGAACTCATTATACTGACTAATACTTGTAGCGTGTGTGGACAGCAACAAAGAAACTCGGGTCAGTACTCGTAGAGTCGAGTACTGGCCCGAGTTACTGGGCCCAGTTCACTGAGCCGAGTTACTCTACCAGTGTAAACTAGGCAGTAGAGTCGAGTACTGGCCCGAGTTACTGGGCCCAGTTCACTGAGCCGAGTTACTCTACCAGTGTAAACTAGGCATTAGTTCTTGGGGTTGTTTTTACTTTATTTGTAGACGTTCACTCTCGGTTTACTGCAGTTATCGTATTATAAGACATTAGCGGATGTATCCACAGCACTTGCACACACAATTACATGTCACTTTTTAATCGAAAACTTATATTAAAATAGTCCCGAACTAACGGAGCATCCAATTTTATGTACGCCCTTCTCCAACGATAGACGAACATTTAGGGGTGTTTGCCACTGGCACTTCCTACCGAATGAATTACGTCTCCAAAAGTGTTATATTCTCGGGTTTCACTTAAAAACACCGAGCTGCAAAACTCCTACCAACTTGACAGCTGATGGATGTTCTGCCCAGGCTCAAGCTTTTGAATGCCTTAACGGCACACACACCCGTGCATGTTCCCTATTTATATTATTTACAGACAAAGGAATTTATCCGAATGAGACCTGTTCATGGTTTGAACCTAAATCGCCGGTCCATTTCAGGACTTGAAGAAGAAAGATCGTAACACATTCTTAATATCAACACTGGGCAAAATAGGCAAGTAAACAAGTGAGTTAGCCCAGGACTGCTCAGTCAGCACAGCACTTGACCACGGGCTCAGTGAGGAGGGTTCATTTCCTGCTACGTGTAGCACGATCAACCAACCAACCAAAGTAACGAGGTATCTTCCCTTGTTGGCTTAAGCCATTCCTGCGTTACACATTGTCGAAATGTGCGGACTGCGTCTTTGAAACTAAATAGGATGGAACGAACGGATTTGTTGATCTTGACTGCAGGTCTTGTGATCATGTTAAGGGCTGTTGCTTCTGGTGGGAAAAGGTCCTGAGAAGCTGTGATCACACTGTGTGATGGCTTCTTCGATTGTTGGAAAAATCGCTTCGCCTGAAGGACGAAGTGAATGGTGCACCCTGGTCGCGCTTCTTTCTGACTGCACTCTGGCGTGTGCCATGCAATAAAAGAAAATCGTGGACATCGGTCAGTGCATATCTGAATAGTGTTGGACAGTATTCGTTTTGTCGACTTTGCCTCCTTGTGACGGATAGATGAACTTCGGTTGCCATTGGTTAAGACCGCGGGTTGCCCGGCGGCACTTGGTGCAGGTGCCTTCTAAATTGCCGAAATAAGAGTTTCTTACATTAGCTAACTTTGAGGTTTGTCATTGTTCTGATGTGTTAAGCGAAAGTGGAACTTCAAATCCTCGTGAATTTTCCCATTACTAACGTACCAGTTTGCCGTAGTAGAAATGGGAAGATACTTGTACTACAGCACTCGCAGCTTCCGGACATTGTTTCCAGCAGCGGAGCTTTAGATTGGCACGCTTAACCCACCCGAGGACTGTGTAGTTGCCTATAAATCTGTAAAACATTTCTGATGAACAACACTTACCAAGGGTGGTACCTAACATGCCTAGTTTCTGAGCCACCTTTCCGGACTGATTTTTGGGGTGCCGACCAGACCAGCTGCGTGCGTTTCATGTGTCGGTGCGAGATGCCGCGCCGTTTCGGCTTACTACCAAAGCAGTCAATAATGACTTCTGTTTTTATCACCTTGCATTCTATAATGTGAACAAACACGGCATCAGTGAAGTTCTTGAACACCCTCGATCGTATTCCCTTAGTCGCAAGTGTTTCGCCCAACGCATGGCAGCACCACATTTTCAAAAATTGGCAGTGATTGACATGCGGTTGCAACAACTAATAGTGATAAGAGTTTTTATTTGCTGAAGGTACGAAGCCGCCGACTTGGTTTAACGAACGTTTGCTCAAAAGTGTATGCTGAAGCTGCTGTCGATGTGCGAACTGTTCGACAATGGGTAAGACAGATTAAGGAAGGTGAAACAGGAGGAGCAACAGTACTGCAAGATAACAGCGAAGTTGTGGTACTTGAGCTGCAGCGATGTTTCTGTGTCGTGACCCAGGCGGAAGTAGTTGAAGCGTACAAGCTAAGATCGTGGTTGAGGCGGTCAGCCGAAATGATCCGTTTTTACGTATTACAGTTAGACATTAACCAATTTTCTGTTAATTATTTGTAATTATTCACATTTGTTTAGCCGAACGTTTTTAGATATTTGTGCAGGTCATTTTATTTATCCTGTTCTTCCGTATTTATTTTATTCTGTCGTTTTGTTTTCCAAAATTATTTTTTCGTTTTTGACCAGGCTTTCCAGGTTTATTTGCTTTCGGTTGCCAAGATAGGAACTCTGCTTGTTCTTTTCGTTACTGTACCTGCAGAAACACATTAGGCTGTTGATTTCCTATAATGCTGTTAATTTGGAATTCCAACCCTCGACTACATTGTTGGTTCTATACCGGATGCTTATTTATTTTCCACATCTCGATTGGAACATTCTGGTTTCCCGTTCATTGCTGGACATAGTAATCGAGAAATAAGATTAATTTCTTATTCTATGGAACATTTTCCATGGTCATAAGCCAACCTTCTACTTTATTGATAAGCAGGTGTGCCAAAGCAGCGTACCTTCTGCATGCGAGTCGCACATGTTCATTTTCTTTGTATTCCACCGTGAAGACGATTAGTTTGTATTTGTCTCCACAGGCGCTGATTATAGTGAAAAATACAGCCAGTAGTAATGGAGTCTAGAAAGACTATTTATTGCACTGATGACCGCTGCTTCAGAATCGACAGTTATACTTTTTGGTCACCAGAGATAACTCCAATCTTGATCGGAGTTAACAAATAATAATACGTTTGCTTCATTTTTATCCAGTAAAAGAGCAAACATAACCGGGTATTAGTTAGTTTGCAAGTGATGTGCTTCCGAAATCTACGTGTAAGCTATACAACTGAATGAATTCCTCGGACAGTTTTTAAATGTGACGCCTAGAAAAATGTAAGTTCTGGTTCAGAGTAAATATTCACAATCTTACCAACCGAAGACAAAAATTATTTTTCTTGAGTCATCAGTATGTTCGAAGAAAGCTGGAGTTATTTGCCAGACGTAAAACTTCTTCCGTAAATACAGTTTTCGAACTGTCTTCCGGATTTTGCTCAGTATCCAGACTTTTCCGCCAACCTTGACACAGTAGAGTCTTTATGTTATCGTATTTTAGTATTTCTGTTACCATTTCTTACTCTTTCGCGTACATGACATTCGTCCTTATTAATTGTATGTACGGACTGTCTTTTGCAGTTATTCATCTTACTCTAACATCTATTCCAGCTGGGTTTTGAACACAATTATGGCCCGTTTTACTAAGTGTTTTATACTGTAAATTAGTTTTCAGCTTCCCTTTGCACTTACCGCATTTGTCGTCAACATACACCCGTTATCAATTTCGAATTTTTCTCACGAACTCGGTACTGATACCCAATAACAACCAAAGACGGTTTTCCCATTCTCTTGGAAACTCGTGCATTTTCACCAGCTATGATTAACTATCAACTCGCGCACCCATAAATTGTTTCTCATTTCAAAACCAAATAGCCAATTATGAAGACAAAACGGCAGGCACCCCATGCTGTGTTATCGGCTGTAAGGGTGGGGTATTACAGTGATTCGAGGTCATTGTACGTATTTTGTGCACAACACGTAAACAGGCCTGCGTGTGTTTATTGTATTCTTTCGTATTCCCTCTTTTTTCTCTTCAAAAAATGTCCGCCTCAGCCACGATGTCTCTTGGCCGCCTGGCCCAATGTCCGCGTCGCCCACGTCCACTTCACCCACGTTACCGATGCCCCACAACATCCGCCGGGTTGAAGAGCTGATACACAGTGATTTGCGTAACTGACGGATTGTGCTATAACCTGTCCTGCAACGGCAGTGTAATTGCAATTATTGAAGAGCTTGGCTATTCAAAGGTATGTGATAATTGAGTGCCACGAATTCTGAGATACGCAAGCAAAGAGACAGCAGAGCAATCCCAACTTATCCTTTTCACCAATACGACATTGAAGTGAGGGCTCTCTACAGCAAATTGTCACGGGGATGAAACTTGGGTCCACCATGTTGTACCAGAATCCAAGCGACTGTTGATGAAGTAGCGCCATGCGACATACCCTTCATTTATTCATACATTCCATTGGCATGTGTAGAATGCGACGATTCCTTGCCGTTCTCAGGAGCTTCCATCCCTCTATATTATGTACTTTTTCCTGCCACCCTTCTCCACCAACTATTCTTCCATTCTGTCTCACCACATCTTGCCCTCTACTTCTTGGTCCACCTCTCAATCTTGTTGTTCCCACATTTATATATAATTGCGACATATCCTTGGAAGAAGAAATTTAAGACCGTGCCATCAGCTAGAAAAATGGTTTCAATATGTTGGGACGACGAAGGTGTTGTTCTTGTGAATACAGAACAGTGAGTTATGACCTGTATATTGAAACGCTACGAAGTATGAATTATCTCTTTTGTCGAGTTAGCCCAACAAGAGAAAATAACTAAAGTGTTTATCCTCCTTGACATCATTAGGCCACACAGAAGTTTGTGCAGCACATGGGCCATCACAAATATTGAATGGGCAGTGTGTGGTCGCATTCCCCCTACAGTCCTGACCTCTCATCATCAGATTATCACACGTTTGGCCATTTGGAAAAAGCCTGCTCTAACGTCATTTTACCAGTTACGAGACGGTGCAGAACGCCTTGCGCCAGTGGGCTGTACGTAGAAGAGGGAGAGCAACTTTTACTGGGAGGTAGTACAGAGTCATGTTCAAAGGTGGAAGAAGAGTGTCAACAAATGTGGAGAATACATTGCAAAATAACGTCTTCAGCATTGTTATTTTTGAAGTTCTGTGAGATTTTTACGTGTCGCACTTGTAAATAGCATGAAATAAAAGAGGCATTACTTTCTGGCATCCTCTTGCACATTCTTTCCGAAAACTTTTACTGAACGGGACCAATGTGTGTTTCCCACGGCTTTAACGTAATGAAAGCGGTGATCATAGCAACTTGACTCCAGTCTTCCAGTCCCGTAGCCAGTGCACAGTTTTGTTGAGGTAGGTCTCCAAAAAACTGACGAAAAGAGAGAGAGCACGCGGCACTTGGCTACGGGAGCCGTGTCACCCGCATGTCTGATTTGACGTGGTGGGACGTTGTCGGAATATAGGTAATATTCAGGTTGAAGAAGGTGGGGAGAGTAGTCCATCCTAAACAACTGCAGCAGGCATGCAACTACAGGTGGATGTGACTGGCTTGAAGGACGTTAGGGATGGAAAATGGTCTCATCACCATTATGATTACATCGGCTGTAGGAATGTCGAGGTTCTATCTAAAGAATGGAGTTTCTTCCTTTGTATAAAGCGTCCTAAGCATGAAGCTGACCAATTATCTCCACTATGTTAAAAGTGTGGCGAGGTATAGGCCTCCTCTACATGCATGTTTTCGTTCCACGGTGTTTAATTTAGCTCAGTTACAGGAACCGTAAAGCTTGCCCACTTCCCTCTTTTAGCTGTGCTTTCACCACAGATAGCCCTTCCATTATTCCAGTCGTATATTGTAGGCCGAGAGGAATACTGTGAATCAAAAGCTCATAAGATGTGCATGTCCGTAACTTACAGTTATTGAAAAGCAACTTTGGCTGTCGTCTCGTGGTATACGCACCACAGCCCAAATGTTTATTATGTACAGAATCTGCGGCTTACGCTCTGATGGAGTTTAGGCAGTTTAGTAATGTAGGACACAGTTACAGTGTGTAAGGGCTAGCATACACCATAATTGATTTAAGCACGTGATTTTGGAAATGTTACATTTTAAACCTTTCCTGAAAGTAATAATGCATTAATGAATTACAGGAATTTTAATCAGCATTTGGCTGGAGGCGTGTATGTGATTTTGTGTGCTCCTGTTGTGTGTTCCTCTCGGCATAACAGCACAACAGGTCAAGCCTCCGTGGTAGCAAGTGAGATCACGTTTTGCGCACTGAGACGCCTGTATTCCGGTCCCGCACACGTGATATCAGAGGCCCTCTAGATGGGAATACACGTCGAGATACACCAATTTACCGTGATGCCGACAGATTTGGCAGGTCACATTAACGTATCTGGAGCAAACTATTGTGGCAGCATTCAATACCAATTTCTCCATAAGAATTCCCTTAAACACCTGTTACAGTAGAAGTAGACTCCTAACGTTATGACTGTCAGCAGCTGCTGAATAGATTACGCTGTAGCCTTTTGTCCTCGGCTAATACAAACAAACAAAAGCCTCATTGTTACTCGGAGGTATATGAATATTTCTCCTCACCGTGACCATTTACATCTATTACCTGGTAAGTGTCCAAAACGTTTTCCTTTGTCGGGCTGAAACATTTGATACGGATCATTTCTGATTGATCCACTTAATGGTCACTCTTTACTTTAGTCCAGTGATACTTGTTTCTCATTAGACTGCATGTGAGTGGGTATTCAGATTTAGTTTTGAGCGTGTTCTGACCCGTCTGGGCTGCAAGTTACGAGAAAAATTCGCCTGAGGACTGGTCTTGAGAAACCTTAAATCTAGACCAAAAACAAAATCCTTTATTTGTTGCTCTCTTGCCATTGGTACATATTACGTATGCTCGCCTGAGCAGAATGTTGGCGAAGTACACTAATAAGAGTGACGGTCTGCCACTCCGAAAGGTAGCTATCCTTATTCGTGCTCTGAAGAATGACCTGGGACTACAGGCTCCAAGTGTTTGTTGCATTCCGTGAGTGGAATAAGGTGTATATTGCGCAGGCTAATGGTTCGATCGAGACCACAGTGAAGGAAAACAACCGACATCTCCGGCTCGGACAGCCAGCTAAATCAGACGTGGCCGAGCCTATTGTCACCTTCGACCACCTCATACATTTCCAACATACCAGGATTCTTCTACCAAATCCGGCCGTATGGAGATACTCTTGAGGGAGTCAGTTCAGTTAGAACTTCACCCGAAAACATGAGATAGTGGTCTGATTGTGAGTGAGTCTTGGAAACTTCTCATTAGTCTATTTAAAAGAGCAGGTAGACACCCCTTTTCTTGAAGGATGTATTATGTTTCTAAGATTTTCCTCCCTGGTTATTTGGCTTTCAATGCCCTCATTCCATACCCCTTTTCATTTTTTTAGTACCGATATGCCCTACGTTTATACTCTATCCAGCTCGAAACATCTGATTCCCCTCTTCATTCATTCTTTATTCCCCACACCTGACTCTCCTTCCTCATTTCCACTTGGGTCCGCTTAGACCTCTTTCCTTCCTCCAACGTAGTCTTTCTTTCTGAATTTTTTTTGCGGCTGTTCCAATATTAACCCTTATCCTGCAAAGGTGGAGAATATGGTGAGCTTCTAACAATGCCAGCAGATGGCAGATGGGATTTAATTCGGCCTTTAAAGGGTTAATAGCTTACTCAGCTGCTGCCAGTAGGTTCGGCTTTTCCACTATCTCATGAGCGTCTCTGCCGAGAACCAAACACTACCAACGGAAGTCCCTATGCGTATCCCTTCGCCCACCTGACACTCGGTGCTCTTCGATTATTTGATTTATGACGGAGCAGAAGCATGTTCCGAAACTCTGTATCAAACTGCTATTCTGCGCTGCGTAATGGCCCATAGCAACGGAGATTTCATTCGTAACGCGGCGGAAGCTTGAAATCGTTCATGAAGCGTGTTTTGCCATTAGTTGGTGTAAGTGTATTGCATTTTTCTACCATTATTATATAAATGTTTGCGTAAATGTTCTATCACATTAAATCAGCGAGACTTTCAACTTCTAAACTGGCCACGTTTCCTGTTTATTTGCTCACTTGATGACGGAAAACTTATTTTATAACTGCAGACTGACTGTTGACTAAAAAGAAATGGCGCATGATGTGTCAACATTAGACAGCACTTGTCTGACCTGATATTGCATTTGGGTCGCCCTTGTTGAAATTTACAGTCCAGGTTCTAACCAGACTGATCCTGTCCGGACTTGTGTTGCTAATTTAGTGTGTCGACACAGCATCAGGAGCTACAGTGCGGTTTAATTTTATCCAAATGTAATATAGTGCGATGTAAAAACACCAGTGAAATCTGTCATGCCGAAAGTTTGAAATAGTGCGAATGTAACAAATTAAGGAAATTAAATTGGGAAATGGCGCGTCCTAATTGCGAGCGTGTTGAATCTGTTGTTCCTTCATTGTCGTCGGACTTCTATTACTGCTGTGCTTAAAAAGTATGTCTACACATAAAGGCAAAAAGTACGCGACATTGTAAATTTCTTCCTTCCGAGAACGCATCCTTCCCGTTTCACATTTGTTCCTGTGGTTAAACTGTTCTTGAATTACATGAGTTTTGAATTAATGCGCGGTTTTTAGGAACGCAACCGTACTGTCCAAAAGTGAATTGGAAGAATCGCCAACGCCCTCCCTCACGGCTTGTGTTTGGCGTTTAGGGCTATTTGTCATATCGGAACTGATCACCACCAAGGGGATGCAACCACTCTCTTTCTGTTTGGCATCTGAACGAGAAACGTGTACGTCCCGTTCTGCTGCCTGACGTCTTCTAACGGCACGAGGTTGCTGTGTATTTGGCGCCTGTGAATTATCGCGGCTAAGTTCAAATTAATTGACCCTGTGTTTCAATTTCATTCATTGTCCGGCCGTAGGCCTCATCTCTTCATGCTAGCGTGCCCTTATCTGATGATTTCCCCTCAGCTGCACCACTACAACTCTGCATTCAATCCTTTATTTGCTCTCACTTCCCTACCAGCAATCCCTGTCAAGCCCTGGACAGACGCTGGGGGTTCCAGTAGGTTGAGGTTCCCAGACTTCAAGACAGTCGGCGCGTGAAGGTGGTAGGGTTGTCAGCCCTACACGCTGGCCGCCTTTACCCCCTGTGAAATATTCCTGGTACTGACTTCTGGTAGAGGCTGAGTCGACTCCGGGGCCATAGTGCGGCCGGAAGGAACATGTATTTGAAAAATTCCAACGACGCAATCCGGAAACATACCTGCGACCTTTCGGCATGTAATTGTAATCTCTTAGTGGAGGAAGTATACCTCCGGCGTTACGTGCGCTGTTTTATGTTTTTATAAAGTGGCGTCGTTTTGCTACGTTATAGACTCTAGATTAAGCTAGGTATAGTAGCAGGTATCGCCAAAGTTGTTAGCTGGGTTTTCAACAGAAGCGTGGACGTCACTGGACTTGCACATATGCCGACGCAGTACTTTCGGGAATCATTGTTGCGTCAGCGTGTGTCCGTTGGGGACGTAATGACACAACTTCAAGCTTGTTTGTGAGGTAAGTGTGTGTGTGTGTGTGTGTATATAC
>Ga0268261_10003353_pt1 | contig 11773 bp, 13 predicted proteins | sample TergutNc150P1_FD_190353 | JGI IMG/M metagenome (GOLD analysis project Ga0268261, IMG submission 190353) | Nasutitermes corniger P1 segment gut microbial community from laboratory colony in Florida, USA - Nc150 P1 (SPAdes) (version 2) | ecosystem: Host-associated > Arthropoda: Insects >... | reverse complement strand
TCTCTGCGACGAGCTGATCACTCGTCCAGAGGAGTCCTACCGACTGTGCTGCGTCGTTGTGTGTGATCTAGAAACATCAAGAATGGGTGCTCCATATATATATGACATTAGTCGCCTAAAGGTTAATAATTTAACCCTTACCCTGCTAACGTGGAGAAAATGGTGAGCTCCTAATAATGCCAGCAAATAGCAGATGGGATTTAATTCGGGGTTTAAAGGGTTAATTGAATACAGTGAATAAACTTAGTTAATTAGTTTAGCCTATTCAGAAATCTGCAATTTAAATACAAGTGGACATGCAGAATGCCCAGCCCCCCCTCTCCACCAGCTATAAAAACAAAAACAAAAAAAATCACTTTTAGTATAAAAAGAAAAGCTCTGGGTAAACCCTCTACACCTATCAGTAGAAGAGAGTGAAGTGAAGAAAATATATCTAAGTCCTATAAGAGACTTGAAGGTAAAGGTAAAGTTGTCCCTGTAGACACCATGAAGGCATATGTGAAATTAAGGTACAGTGACTGTGCAGTAAATAAATGTCTGCATACTGTTGCATCAAGTTGGACCTTTTAATTAACATTGAAGGTACAGCTTCATTCATATTCAACCTAAGCATCAGATGGAGAGGAGTGGTCAGCATCAGAACCTGCCTGCCTTTCCCCACCACAAGAAGCCTCTGGTACCTACCAAACAGGAAGCCAGGTGGGTATCTGAACCAGCCTGGCTGCTTTGGACAAGAGATAAATCTTTTTCCTTGCCACAAATTGAACCATATCTTCAGTTGTCCAGGCCACAGCCTAGTAAATATACTGACACAGCTAACCCAGCTTATGACTGCATTGTCTTACATTATTTGTAAAGTGCTTCTTTCTTCTTCCTGTAAAACTATCCCCCTGCAATATTGGTGATATTCCCTTCCATATGTAACACAGCTCACGGGAGGGGGGTTGAGGCCAACAGCGCTCTACCCAACATAAAGGATACAAATCTATTCAACTGTTCACTTAGAACATTACCAATATAATTACTTACAATCACAATACACATCTCCATGAACCTCAAGGGCAGAAAGGTCAAAATTCTTCCACAGCTGCTGACGTTTCCAAATTTCAAGGTACTGCCTCTTTTTATTAGTTTCGAATGGAATATCTCGGACAACTCCTCGCAACTCTTCTGATATGGAAAATCCAGACATCAGCCTACAACATGCATCAGTACGAACTGCTACTCAAGTATGAGACATGAGCAATGTACTTTTACAAATTTCAACACACAGCATGTGTGCCATCATAGAGTTTCTGGACTGAATGTATTTCTCTGTAACAACACTTATCTTCCAAACAATATTGCCCCTTTCGAAGTAGTTTCCCTGGGGCCTTCACTCTTCTGGGACATTATGCAGCATAGGCTGGCAGCTGCTTGCTGACATTTTAGGACAGCCAATCAGTCTCACTTTCAAGTGTAAAGCAGTCCAAAACCCTTGAACGTGGACTGGTATGTCATCCCAAAACACTAATAACCAACTGTCAACCTATGTCATGTAAAATCCCAGAAGAGTAAAGACCTCAAGTGCAATGCAACAGAAGCCTGAAACCTTGCCTAGTCTCCTTCGGGCTCAGCACAGCAAGCTCAGAGATTGTGCCACTGTCCAAAGTATTTCTGCAGTGCACTGTTTGAACCTCAGCAAGTATACCCCTTGCTTTTGTTTGAATCATGGTGATATAATTAAATCTCCTTTCCTTTAAGGCTATCTTGAGTAATAGGAAGAGAAAGCCACATGATGCTAAATGTGGTTGGTAGAAGGTGTGTAGAATGACAGTTATCTTGTCTTTAGCACACACATAAAGCAAACTGAGCAGCTGCAGGGCACAAATTTGGCAGCAATCCATCACATGTTTAGGTTACCTTTCAAAATACACTGAATTGACCCAAAATAAAATTTCCAACATGTCAGCAACTTCACAGACAACTATTCTTCTCTTTTCAAGGGCAGGTTCCATCACTCAATCCACATTTTCATCTGTTGTGCTTGTTGATGAACATCCCAAGCATTCGACATCTTCAACAGAGGTCGCATCACTTTGAACATGGGCATGGGCTAGAACAGCATAGTTGGTATGGCGAGTCACTACGAGTTGGATGGAAAAGGTCGAATCCCAGTGAGGGAGACAATTTCCACGCCTAATCAGACCAGCTGTGGGGCCCACCCAGCCTCCTATACAATGGGTACCAGATCACTCCTGAGTTAAAAGCAGCCGGGGCATGGCACTGACCATCCATTCTCATCTAGTGTGGAGGTTGTAGGAACAGCAATACCTCTACCCCTCCTCTGATCTTTTGTGGCCTGTTCCAAGGTGAATTTTACTTTTACTTTACCTTTATATGTTCAAGGGCACAAACAAATAAATTGCTGTGATTTGTTTGGAAACTGGCACAAATGCGGCAGAGAAGCAGATTTATTATTCTCAAGTTTTCAAATCTGTAGTCTTGGCTTGTGTAGATGTCCTACCTGACACACCTGCCATGCTATCACCACCCAAGCCTGAGCTAAGCTACAGGTGTTTGCTCTCCTCTCAATAGTTCTGAAGGACAGGATGTCTTTGTGCATGTGTACAACATATTCAACTATGATGGGTTTTTTTATTTTACACGTGTGATCATAGAATTGAACACATGGTCAAAATACCAAGAATCTTTAGCATAACCATATGTCACATGATTTACAGTGATATACACATTTCAGTGCACAAGGGCACCAAAACCAGTGTCAACAAACTTTATCTATGGTCTACATGCAAGTGGTGAGCAACATTTTTGGCAGTGCAATGCCCTTTGGATTTTATAACTTATACTCAGATTGCAAAACATACTTGTTTCATATCCAAATCTAGTGAGATGTTATGACCATATGCATTTTGGTTCCTATTTGTCTGTGGGTTGCTCTACCAATAGATACCCCTGACTAAATTGTTCATTTTTGGTTTCTAGGTGATAACACCTCAACAATAGCTGCAATGCCCAGGGATACAATATAAAATACTCCCTGCATACAAACCATTATACAGATACATGATGATTGTATACATTGTGAATTAAGAACTTTTCTTTACACTATTAAAGCTAAAGATCACTACCTTATGGAAAGTAAACTCATACAGTCTCCTAGACACATATAGACATTGCAGAATAACCTGTCTCCATCTCCAGATTCATTCACTTGCTCTGAGGATGGAAGTAACAGGATCCTCTGAAACACTGGTACATATCAACCATACAATATGCTTTCACACTCCAGAAGACAGTAATTGGCAGACATTGGCCACTGTGAGAACTTCATATCTTACATGATGAGAGATGGGCAAAACCTACAAATAATTATAAAATTCTGAACATATTTATATATTTATGCAATGCTGTAGCCTTCAGGTTGACTTTAGCTCCGCTCAGTATTAAACATAACCCCAATATGGAGATATATTAAACTCTTCTGTGTCCAGTTCTGTTTAGGAAATGAATGTATCTTGTTTTGAAGTTTCACTGCTAAAATGTCACTGACTGATAAAATGTCAACAGATGAAAGACAAATACATTTTTATTGATACTATATATTAAGCAATTAATGGCCAGTTACCTGACACAAAACATGGAAAAGGTTAACCATTCTACTACTTAATGTCACAAAAAAAATCATCACTTCAAGTGTAACTCATAATTTATATTAAAGGAGTTGTCATACATATTGCAGAATCAAGAAACTATAAAAACTTCCACATTTCTGTAGTATCTACAGAACTAGCATGCCTTCATGTTATGCCATGGGTGGTTGGCCCCGTCCATGCACCTCTTGCTGTGCTGAGTGTAGGGAAGGAAGCCAAATTTCATGTCCTGAAACAGCTCTAGTATGCTTCCACACTTGCACATTACTAGAATCAAAATGTGGACTATATCAATAAATTAAAGCAACAAAATACTCATGGCTAGCACTGCCAATATAAACACAGGTCTCTGTTTGCATCTACCTGCAGTGCCATGGGAGTTATGGCATACATAACAGCAGGCACAGTCGTACAAAGAGTAAACTAGTCTATATTTACTGAATGGAATGTAAACATACTCAGAAGATGTGTCCACTGGTGCCATATCTGAGGATTTATGCAGCAATGAATCAACAAAATGTGTCTGCTGAAATTTTATAGACTTTCCTCGTTCAAGACTTGTTTGTGACCATGAAGATAAAACAGCCACGCCACGGCCAACTGTAACTGCATCCATTATCCTCACAGATGTTGGTGAAGGATACTGGGTAACAGCTCTAAAAGCTTTCACCACCTTATCCACCTGCAGACGGAATGTACATTAACAATATTCACCTGTACAAGGTATTTGTGTGATGCACTAAATATTACTTGTACTGCTACTATTTTTGTGGTTTTGTGTCATCAGTCATTTAAACACTCAACCTGACTAATTCATGCCTTAGGAATGTAACTATTAAGCCTTTTACACATAGCAAGTGTGGTAACAACTATAGAATCTAGTAATAATATAGCATCAATAAAGGTAAAGGTAAAGTATACCCTATAACCTAACCTGAAAGCAGAGGCAGAGAAGAGGAACAACTCTACCATTTCTCTAACTTCAACGCTAAATGGGAGTGGGTACTTCATGTCATGCCCCTGCCCCTTCGCCCCCAGGGCCAGGTAGGCCCCAGAGCCAGTCTGGATGGGTGTGGCAAATCTTGTACCTACCATGATTCAATCTCCAGACCATCCAGCCCATATCAAGTCACTATACTGACTACACTATCCCAGTATATGACACTAATAATACTGAATGTGAGATTGCCTACTATTTTCAAAAATTATTTTCTAGCAAATGAAACTGTCACATTGGATGTGTCCCTGCTCTTGTCTATGCTGTGTACACAACACTGAGACTTGAAACAAAACCACTCCCTTCCATGGTTCCAAAAGCAGTGACTTCAACCAATATGGCACACAACAGTTGGAGGGTATGGATTACAGAAGTCCCTCTATAACCAGAGTAACAAACGTCACTGAAACAGCAGTAAGCATGCACACTCATGAAAGTCCAGTGCAGTTGGTCAGACTGTACAAAAATAGTCATGTCAACAACATACAGCATAATTTATTTACAGTCCCTAGGATTTAGAACATGTGAGAGTACAAATGTAAAATAATACAATAAAAATACTATATATATGATAAGAAAATCACATTATGCAGAACAAAAATAAACCAAGGTATTTGTGTCAAAAATTAGGACTACTTAATAATATGCAGATCACTTATGGGATTCCATTAAAAAAAAATTCTTATGTATGACAGCTAAGGGAGCTTCAGCATTTTTATATCATGGTTGGAAGATTTTCATGCTAGATGGAAGAGCACAGTACTGTTTGGTTCCCGCATATTACACACCTTTCTGATAATTGGTGCGGTTAGCATTTGGAACACAGATGTCATGTGTATGTCTTGTATTTATACTGTGTATTTCAAAATTTTTTTCATATTTTTCCACACTGTCTACAACAAAAGACAGTGCAGAGAAGAGGTGATCAATGGGAATTCTAGGCATATTACATTTCTTAAATAATTTACTACAAGAGACCCTTACTGTTACATCTGCCATTCATCTACTAATTTTTGGTTGGATAATAAACACTCTAGTGATGTCTGTTTCATTCCCCCCACCCCCCCAAAGAAAGTAACCCAGTAATATACCATGAAACTGAAACATACAAAGAATACCAGTTTTTAAGTACTGTTTTCATGAATATGACCACTCTCAGTGTGAAGCATGCCAAACCAAGAGCAGGATAATACGTAGCCAACACTGTCGTCGTCGTCGTCATCGTCGTCGTCGTCGTCGTCGTCGTCGTCGTCGTCGTCATCATCATCATCATCATCATCATCATCATCATCATCACTGACCTCCCCATTCCAAGGTTAGTAGCAATTTTCAGCCCAGGGAGTTTAGCTGTATCTGCTTCTTCAGTAGTTTTATTGTCGTACCCCAAATTTAGATAAAGACATGTATTATTGTTGGTATCAAATTTCATGAAATCTGTTTTTCCAAAATTTAATGCAAGTTAATTTGCTTTAAAGCAAATGTTCAAGTTGCCAAAATCATCATTAATGCAACTTCAAAAGTGGTCACTTTTGGGGTGACACAATAAAGTGAAACAAAACCCATATTATAGCTCTTCTTCTTTAACACAATTAGTTGTGTTAACTGAGTCAAAAATTTGTCCACAAGACATCACACATTAAAATGATACTGGTATCATCAGCAAAAGGCATAGGTTTGGACAGGGAAAGGAGCACTGGAGGCAGACCATTAATGTATGCAAGGAAAACAAGGGATCATGTACGAAAGCCTCTCACACTTTACATTTACAATGCCCCAGTTCCAGTATGTGTCACTATTTGAATCTGGAGAAATATCTACTCTTTTATTTTCTCTCATTAAGATAGGATTCAAACCACCACCCAACTTTGGTTTTGAATGGTATGCAAATTTATTTTTTATAACAATATGGCATGATACATACAGACAAAATGTTTGGAAATTTCACAAATTAAGTCACTGTGAGTTTCATCAGTACAGCAAACAAACAGCACAAATATGGGCACCAGGTTGCCTGAGTGACTAAATTTGGTATGGTGGCACTTAATGTTTGTAGGTTCATAGTATGGAACTTATTTCATATCACCTCTCTGGTGTGCAGAATTTTAAGGTGGTTCCTAGACATTTGGAAAATATGTGCACCCCTGGTCTATGACAGATTTTTGTCCACAGATGAACCTTTTCTAAATCCAAGCTGTCCTTCTGAAAGGATATTCTTGGAATTTCAGAAATAAATTATCCTTTTGTACATTAACTAATAGATTTTAGAAAATATTATCAAGTGAATAAGTCTGCTATCCTACCCTTCATCCTACACTTATGGGCAAAGTCAGACTGTATTATATCATCTTTGTTATGTGCTTAATACTGCTACACCAACCCACTAGTCCAACAAAAGAACAAATCCAGTGTGTTAGAGTTAAGAGATGAATACCTCTGCATTGAACACCTCAACCTAACCCTTAATGTAAGTTTGGTGTAAAATGTTCAGTACTGTTCATATTATAGAATGTGTGTCAAGTGTTTAAAACTACAATCTAATGGCCCCATATGTGCCACATCATCAACAAAGCTGAACATAACCCAACCCTAAAGTCTAAAGTAAGTGACCTGCATGTCAACCTTTTAAAGCCTAGTAGTTACTACATGTACCAGCAGGTTTAACATTCCATAATTCTATGCTATGGACACAAAGCCAATTTATGTGTTCTGTTTGGTTCTCAGAATAAGCACCAATTACTGCCCTGTTCAACATTAACAGATTGGGTTTTACAGTGGCGACGAACTGAGTCTACAGCGCGGTACGAGCTGCATCTTTAAACACATTTCAAGTTAATCTCAGTCTTTACATCAATATCACTTCACCGATGTTCCATTCTTATCTTCGCCTACATGCTGCTCTTACTAGGACGAAAGGGCGAAACCTAAGACCCTTCGAAAAAGCAATGCTCTTTCGGAAATTCGGGAAAATTGTATAGAGAAGTACTTTCACTCAGTGTTAAAATTAAGAATTAATAATGTTTGTATTACATTTGTCTCAAGTGATTATAACTGTATTTAATCCAACCCCAACACTAGTGATGTATAACACAATATGACATATGAACTAAAGCTTGCAGATATGTGTGTTTTAACATTACCTGAGACATTTCTTCTTGTTTCTCCAAACCCCTAGGCTGTTTAAAACACAATGCCTTCCGTCGTTACGTAGGCAGATAAAATATACTCCACCTGCTACAAGTTGGCGCACATATCATTAAAGTACAACCTGACGCAACACGGATTTAGAGCACACCATCGCGCGCCAAATTATCAACATGCTGTGTAAACACCTGTAATCCGTGGTAAACAGAGTGACGAGTAGGGATCAGAGCTGTAGAGACTCTTGATTAGCTCTGGCACATGAGCGAACGTATAGGGCCACGGAACATATAGTGCGTGCATTACCCAATTTGAGGACGATGCGTAGAGACTGAACTGCGGGATGGACGATGCGAACTTCAAATTCAGGGGCAAGAGATTTTCTCATATTCAGAACGTCCGTACTAGCTGTACAGCCCAACCAGGCTCATAATCAGTGGGTACTGGGATTCAACACAGTGGGTAAAACTGCTGGGGCGTTAATTACCATTCACGCCCATCTCGTGCCAACGTTAAGAATTAGTAGAATGAGTAGAACTCTCGTTCTAGTATGCGCCAGCAAGAAAAAAAAATTGATTCGTCGCGTCTCGTTTGCGCTACCAACATAAATACAAAAATATTGCGAATTTTGTATTTGTGAATTTATGTGAGGAGATAAACTCAAGATTGTATTTGTGACATTTACAGTATATATATATATATATATATATATATATATATATATATATATATATATATATATATATATATTTAAACACGTTACTGTCACTCCCTCTTTAAATGATGCATATGAAAACAACAGGGTTTCATATTCCATTGTAATATATTGTTACTATATATTTTGTGTTGGATCCCTGGCATTTACCTGGGAGAAGGCGGGAATGCACGCCTGGTGAGGTAATGACCTTATCTAATGTATCTGAGCATTTGTTGAACGAGTTTCTGTATTTTGTTAGGTGATTTAAGTCTATTTCTACGAAGTACGAGGATTTTAATTTGCTGTGAGCGTGGGAATGTTGCGTTCAGTAATAATTTACGTTTATTAAAGTAGTGAGCTGGAGTTTGCACATGATCGTAACAACTCTGAAAGTCGGTGACTGGGCGTTACATCCCAAACGTTCTTAACTTAAACTTCAATTAAACTGAAGTAAACTCTGTCATGGCTCTTGGATGACTGGCGATTGAACGACAGTATAGGCTAAATCATTACATGACCGTTAATATCACATTTACAAGAAGATTACGGATGGGAGTTACGAGACATCCGGTCGGCTGGTAAGAGATGTTTTTGACCTGATCTGTGGTTTTTAGTTTCACGTCATTCTGAACTCCGCCTTTTCTGTGACTACCGAGATATAACGATAACACGAAACAATTAGCAGTAATTCAATCAAACGCGTAAAAACGGAAGTACGAAAACAAATTCTTGAACACAAAACAAATATTACAAATTTAAAAGTGCTAACACATACTTACATAAGGATTAATCTGTAATTAAAACTATAACTAACTAATTTCATGAAGCAAAGTCCTTCTTGAAAATCTTAGTTCCGCAGCTAGTTAAAAAAACATCCCCGCATTTTAAGAAACCCTCAGTTTCATTAGCGCGTTTACACGAGCCCACCACCTGTCCCTATCCTAGCCAGATCAATCAAGTCCACGCACTCCCAACCGATTTCTTTAAGATCTGTTGTTAACATTAGCCGTCCATCTACGCCTAGTTCTTCCAAGCGGTCTTTCTTCCTCAGATTTCCCCACCAAAACTTCGTATGTGCCTCTCCTGTCCCCCATACATGCCACATGCCCGCCCATCTCATTGTTCTACATTTGATCACCCGGATAATATTTGGTATCATGACGCTCCTCACTGTGCACTCCAATGTTACGTCGTCCCTGTGTGGCTCAAACTTTTCCTCAGCATCCTATTCTTGAAAACTTTCAGCATAAGTCCTCCCCACAATCTGAGAAACCAAATTTCACACCAATACAAAACAACAGGCAAAATTATAGTTTTTCTACATTCAGCCATCGAATATCTGATCTCATTCGTCAAAGAAACTGTCCTTTGAGTGGGTGCGTACGCGTTCGGCAGACTACTTCACTAGCGACCTCTCAGCACTAAATATGACGTAGTATTACTCACGCAACCAGTTCTCACAGCTGATACTTCTATTCTTTCTTTTATGGCGTAGCAGTCCTACGCAGCCTAGGCAGCCTCACTTGAAATTTCGAGATTACACTCAGACACACCACACTCGGTAGGGCTCATTTGGGCGAGTGATGGGTCATTCGCAGAGACCTCTACCTGACAACACACAACATTTACAAGAGACAGATATCCATGCCCCCGGCGGGATTCGAGATGATATGGCTCTATTACGTATTTAAAAACTTCCTATTTGATTTTCATTTCCTTTTCCGAAAAAAATCATACTCATTTGCTCATTCAGTGCCTTCCTCGTCTCATCTGACATCCTGCTCTCCCACTACTTCTAAAATACGGTATAGGCCTATTTCCCCAATTCTCTTGCAACTGCTTTAGGGACCCTGGCCCGGCAGTGGCGAATCCTGACCCGGAGGTTGCGGACCTGACCTCCTGATTAGGATTCATAAAGGCTCGTAATATTCCACATTCCAAATCCCATGTCGATTTTCCGTTACTTGTTTCAAAAGATGAACCCAAGTCCGAGACACTGTAAACAGTCTTGAAACTTGTTACGTTCTTACGGTGAGGAGTTGTTAGCCCCTCGCCTAAACTCCGAGTTGGATGACCACCTCTTGTCGACTGTTCGCAACTTCGTATTCGATATATTCGCAGGTACACTCCATACTCGAAGGCCTTCTGCCCCATCTACAAGCTGAGGACGCGCCATGTAGTTATGATAGGAACCCAGGACAAATAATTGCACATGTAAGTGCTTGCAACACCATGCAAACTATAGGAAAAGGAATGTTAAGCGTTTTTTCTGTGTATGGCACTAAAGCATATAGAGGGAGCAAAGGTATAGCTACACTCATTCTTACCCTCGGTACAAGATGGAGGTGAGAAACTTCACGTCTCCTCCCCCGTGAAAGGAATCCCCTGAAGCCACATAACAGGAGGCCCGGTGCGCCCCATTGCCAGCTTGAGCGTTACGGAGAAGAGCAACACCTCTTGTTTGTGCCGGAAATCAAACTCCGGATCGTCCACTCGGTCGCCTTCTCAGTATACGGAAACACAATATACGTATAAAAAACTCTAATGGCTGCATACATCCTAGCGCGCTTTCACATCAGGACTGGACCGCCATTCCTCCGCATTTTCCAAGGAAGGTTCCGGTGTCTCGACGAACTTCTGCCGGGACGGTAAAATATCCTAATTTTAGCATTAAGTTAAAACGATATTTCTTAAATTAGTGTTAAACAATAATCGGTCATGGCCGTGAGAAATTATATTACATCATTAAATACAAAAATTAGCGGCATGATCTGCCGCATGCGCAGTGGCAATTCGGCAACACGGCCTACTGTACGTTTACCGAATGAATGTACACTGGATATGAGAGGGCGTACTGGTGTTTGTTCGCTTGTTACTTATCAATGTGATGATATCACGGACCGCATTCCTCAGCTCTTCTTTCATTCCACGGATAAACTTCCAACAGTAATTGCGCTTGCCGTCTTTTCCTACTTACTGTCAGTTATGGACATGAATCGTGGGCGTCATGGTAACAGTCATGGGTCCGACGTCAGTCGTGTCTCGGGATGCTGGGTAGTAGGACGTCAATCATGCAGTCGGCATAGACGTTAAGTTACATTTCAAGTATCTTATCTCCGATCCATGTCAAGTATGCAGTAATAAACGTTTGGCGTTGGTGGGGCAGGCGGAGGCTGAACTTGTCGGTGTTTGTCAAGTGGTGTGTCAAGACGTTGCTCCTGACTCATATGGTAGTCATCTAAAGCACTAGTTTGCTTAGCAGCGTGACGATCAGTGCCGCCGGGGGGG
>Ga0268261_10003352_pt1 | contig 11774 bp, 5 predicted proteins | sample TergutNc150P1_FD_190353 | JGI IMG/M metagenome (GOLD analysis project Ga0268261, IMG submission 190353) | Nasutitermes corniger P1 segment gut microbial community from laboratory colony in Florida, USA - Nc150 P1 (SPAdes) (version 2) | ecosystem: Host-associated > Arthropoda: Insects > Digestive... | reverse complement strand
ATATATATATATATATATATATATATATATATATATATGACATTAGTCGCCTAAGGGTTAAAAGTATCCAGTAGAACACGTTAATGCGGTGTTTAGGTATGTCAAGTTAAAAGATATCGCGCCAATCATTAGGAACCAATGAGAAGAAAGACTAGACAATTTTAGTTTTCGTCCTATTACGAGATTGCTGAATTTACAGGGGACCAATCAGACTAGTTAAGCAAATTGACGTAGGGGGAGTTCTGAAACAGGAGAAACTAACTTCGCATATTGTAGCGAACGAGACACAAGATTTTCGATTGTCGTCGTCGGAGGAGCCGCGTGTGCATCGCTCCAGGTTTAGGACAGATTTATAGGATAAATTAGATAATTAGAAATTTGTAAGTGTTTCTACGGGGGTCCAGTTTGAAACAAATGATATTAAATTGGACATGCTCGGTATTACCAAATTTCGGACAATATAATTTTATTATTCCTTAAAGGCAGTGAAAACGCTACGTGAGAGAGTGATCCGTGCTATGTTTAATGTATTGGATGTAGGTGGCGCAGGGTGGAGACAGGTGGCGGGCACTTGTGAGTGCAATAATGAACCTTCCGGTTCCATGAAATGAGGAGAATTTCTTGACTAGCTGAGAACCGGGTAGCTTCTCAATCAGGACTGTACTTCATGGAGTAAATAAGTAATGAGGTGTATCGCGAGACAAAAACATGGCGTTGTTTTCTTGTTCACAAGACGCAGTACAATTCCGTTTTGCCAGAACTGAAACAATAAATGACATCGATTCCATCATCATTATAATGATTAAATATATATAGGCAGAATACATTATTCTCCCAGATTTCTTATCTGTAGTCATGCGCTAGCAGTTTTCGGCCTTATTTTCATAATTATCTAATTATAATTCTGACTTTATTTTAAACCACCCACAAACATTACACCCACATCCTACTGGGGAGACGGATTTTACTCAAAGTGTGGAGAGTTCATTATTTTTTGTATTTTAATTTAGTTCTGTTCCACACAAGATTGAAAAATCACACAACACGCACTCTAAGCACATTGGACTCCCGCAATCCGTATTTTACATTTTGATAACAGTTGAGTTCCTGTAGATGACCTATAGGATCGGAGCATGTTACCAGTTAATATCAATATGTAACAGTTATATATTATTTGAAATTGTAAGTTGTGAGTACGTCAATAAGTATATTTTCTAGCTAGTGCTAACCTACGTATTGATATGTATATTTCTTATGGTTGGGGTGGTCTATCTGAGAAACGTGACGTCACAGCGTTACGCGGTGACCGTCACGCGACTATCGATTCGCCCCCTCGATTCCGACGCATTCTTTCGACTGACATCCTGCGGCGCGCATATCGCAATACGATAACTCGGATCCGGTTCGATGCTTCTTGATACTTCTCGAGTTCCCCAATACCATTGTGCGCGTCCGTTCACGTGTCATTCGCTATGATAATTGAACTTTAATTGGCCGCATACGTACCACGTTAAATAGCAACCTGAATGATACACGATAATATTTATTAAAACCAACGCATGCACAACTAGAGTCACATTAAAACACATTACTCCAAAAACATTAAAATGTTCGTGTCCTTTTTTGCCCTACATGTTTCGGTCACCAGACTGACCATCGTCAGGGGCTCAATGATCCTCGCTCAGCTACCTTAAATGTTCAGGCCAATTTGAACAGAGAAGCCACTGACGATGGTCAGTCTGGTGACCGAAACATGTAGGGCAAAAAAGGACACGAACATTTTAATGTTTTTGGAGTAATGTGTTTTAATATGTGACTAGTTGTGCATGCGTTGGTTTTAATAAATATTGATAGCAACATGCACGGTGATGAAATAAAGATACACGATAATAATTATCTATGATTAGCCCTTGTCCAGCGCAGTGCTTCGTGTGTCGTTGAACAGTGAGGCCCTCGGTATTTAGCCACAATGTCGGGCGTGAATTGCGATGTGAGTGATGAGACTTCGGAATATTGTAAAGAGTTTCTCGAGAAGTATCCATAAGCAACGAATTGGGATAAAAGTTTTGTTGAGAAATTAATGGTATCCAGTGTAGTTAATAAGAATAAACGAAAGGGCGAGAAACTAAGCGATGCGGAACGTAAGAAACAATATCGCGCTACAAAGAAGGCGGAAAAGCAGCAGCAACATCTGGCTACTAGTAACGCGCAGGGCGATACACAACTATTTTTATCTGGGTACTTGACTCTTATCCGTGATAACGGTATTGCCAATGAAACTTTAATCCATGGATATTTGTTAATGCTGAATTTAGGATTCTTAGGACGTGTTGACTTGTGCGTTATATGTGACGTATGACGTGTGCAAAGGCTCTTGGAGGTTGTGGTACCGTTGCCGGCGTTAAGTCGTCGCAGCTGGAAACCTGTATGGTTATTATTATTGTTAGTAGCAGTAGCAGTACCAGCTAACAACAGTGGTAGGTGAATCATGATCGCAGGAATTAAGCTGGTGTTTCTTTTTACCCATTCTTTGTTATTGTCATAGTTTTAACAGAAGAGATTTCACAGTATTTTTTTTTTTCACGCAGTCGACACGTAGAATATATTTACATTTCATAGATTCCTTATAAGTACATGGAACCTGTCATAGTTCGAATATAATGTAACCAGCTATGTACTGCAAGTAGCTTTTATATGTTCCTTATTCTGGAACCTTCTATGCTATTCCTGTTAGTCCTTGATATGACCTTGTATCTTGCAGCAGCTTTGGTGTCAGAGGCGACACGGTTCACCACAATACTGGGTGCTGTTGCCCTCTGTTACAATATTTGCCTGTATATTGTATAATATTTAGACATTGCATCTAGTTACTATGTTTATTTTCAGCTACCGGGTAACCTAAAAACCCAAGGCATCATGTGTGATGAAGATTCATCAAGCTTACAAAATACTCTGCACTCACTACCAAGAAGAGGGCCAAAAATCCTACTTCAAAGAGCTGAAAACATATTTGCTGCTCTGAAAGACAGTTTGGTGAGCGTTTTTGTGTTTGTGCGAATAGAACAGAAAGCTCTAAATATGTATTTCCAGCAAATTATTTTTGGGAACATTTTGCCACGAAATTAATATTTCTCCTCATTTGTTCTTCTTCACTGCTTTAAGTTTTTACTCAGTTATAACATTGTATTTGGAACACATTGTCATATAAGGAATTTGATAGATTGTATATGTTGTGTAAATTGTTTTATAGATGTGCAAATTTACAATTTTTAAATGTGAAATTGAAATTTTGCAAACCCCGAATGAAACATGAGCTTGTCTGTGAGGTGTATTGTAGAAATATGTTGCAAACATATTGGTTCAAGAATGATAGCATCAGCATAAGAATTGGCAACATAACATAGTTCTTTCTAAATAGTTATTTTTTTATTATGGCAGAACAGGGATAGGTTCATAGAGGTCTGGCAACTTGTTGAATAGCTGAGGGACTCTTTGCTTCATGCAGTTGGTAGTTAGTAATGATTTTGATAACTTGCAATATTGAGCAGAGATAGTGTAGTTAGAACTGTGACCAGGCTGTGGGCTGGATGATCTGGAGTTTGAATCCTGGCAAGAACTCAGTATTTTATTCTTCTATATAATGTGCAGCCTGGCTCTGGGACCCACCCAGTTTCATGTTTAATGCATACTGGGGTACATCAGAGGGGTGAAGCGTCTGGGATGTGATTCTGACCAGGCACCTCCATCTACAAATAAGGTTAAGAATGAGTGGAACTGTATTTCCGCTTCCCACATGTACTGGCATGGTGTGGAAAGGGATAAATGTAGAAATGGTTGTAGTAGTAGTAGTACTAGTAGTTGTTGTTGTTGTTGTTGTTCATGTTCCTTATTTGCATAGAAGAGGATAGCACAGAACAGCCACAGATTGTTTCTAATTACAGGCAGGTCTCATTTTACACAATTTCTTTTGCGCTGTTTTGCCTCAACACAAAAATTTATACAACGTTCAAATTTACGCAATTATTTTCTGTTTAATACAATTTGACATAGATAGCTTGTGGCTGCACTTATCTTGTGTAGGAGGCTAGCAGAAAGTGACAACCCTGTGACACCATCAGTCACATGTATGCATTGATTATGTTAGTGATATAATAATGCATTTCATGTAGTTTCCTCTTCAGCAGCATTGGCATTTCTTACAAACATTACTGAGAAGTGTAAATCTACATCACCGAGTGCAATCGAAGTGAAAATCTGTAAAATTAGACATAATAAGCCGACTTATTGACATGAAGTCTAATGTTAGGCTTACTCATAGTAACATATGCACAGTTTGTGACAAAGGTAGAGGTACAGCAATCTCTGTACTGGACTACTGCAGGCTGGTGAGGGTTCCAGGAGGTTGAGGCTCCCAGATTTCCTGATATTTGGCATATGAACACGGTCAGGTTGTCAGCCCTACGTACTTTCTGTCTTAACCCCCTACGAAATGTTCCTGTTCTCATTTCTTTCAGGGGCTGAGTTGACCCAAGAGCCATAGTGGAGCCTGCTAGATTATGTCAATGATAAATTTTAATGGCACCTTCTGTAATCGAACCCACAACCGGCTTGTAACGCACTCTGAACAAACTGTGTCACTGTGTGCTCCACAATTCGTTATAATGTTGATGGAATTAAATACAGTGCTATGTCTGGAAGTAAAGTGTTTCTGTAAGAAGATTACCACAAGCTTCTGGGAATGAACCATGCCAAAAACTGGGTTTGAATGTCCTACATTCTTGTAGCATTAGAAATAAATAAATACAGGGTAGCCGGGCTAGAGGTATACAGAAATACATGCTTATGTTTTGGTAGCTAAAAGCTTTATGAAATTTATTTTTTTAACAGTGTACAGAATAACTCAAAAAGATTTGTATGCATGTCCGTACACTTCAATTTGGGCACCTGCTGTAGCTCGATAGATATCTAAATGATATTCAAGCTCTTACCACGTGTTTATCAGCATGTGAGGTGTTACAAGCTTAACTGCTTCAATGATAAATTGTCTCAAATCAGCCAAATCTCGAACTTTTCTGCTGTACACAACATCCTTATTAAACCCCCATGCAAAAAAGTAAAATCCGGAGATCTAGGGGGCCAGGCAGTAGAACCTCCTCTTCCGACCCAACGTCCAGGAAAAGTCTCATGCAAAAATGTAACATCTCTTTGGAAGTGAGGCGGGGCACCATCCTGCGACTTACGACACGACAGTGACCTACCAATGTTGACAATCAAATCTCAGAGATTTTCTATCGATTGAGCATTTACCTTACAATATATATATACTGAATAGTTCTCACATTACAAGCTGTTAATTTTTGTATACCTCTAGCCCGGACACCCAGTATGTTGTAGAGAAATGTACATATGCCCTCTATATACAAGGTGGTTCAAATATGACGGGGACTGATTTTTTTTTTTTAAACCATAATTGCCAAACACTTACTTGCACATGTCAGTCTTCAACATACTAGCCTCCGGAGTCAACACATTTTTCCAACGTTCTGGAAGCATCCTGATGCCCTTTTCAAAAAAGACTTGTGGTTGGCGGCGTATCCACTCCTGAACAGTCTGGATGACGGCGTCGTCCGCAAACCGCATGCCTTGCAATTCTGATTTGAGTCTTCCGAACAGGTATAAATCACTTGGGGCCAAATCGGGACTGTACGGCGGATGTGTCAGAAGGTTCCATTTCAATTTCCGCATGGTTTCCATTGTTGTTGTGGCCGTATGGGGGCATGCATTGTCTTGAAGTAAGGCTACCCGCTTTCCACCTGTCTTCCACTTCGATCGGATCTTTTCCTTCACGTCTGTTGCCAGGAGGTCTGAGTAATAAGCTGCATTGACTGTTCTGGCGTCTGTCAGAAAGTCTACATGGATAACCCCCTGCCAGTCCCAGAAGAACGTTGCCATCACTTTTCCTGCCGAACGGCTCCTCCGCGCTGTCTTGGGTTTGGGAGAACTGGTATGCCGCCACTCGAGTGATGACTGCTGGGACTCGGGAATGAAGTAGTGCACCCACGTTTCATCGGTGGTCACTATAGACTTCAAAAATGCATCACCTTCGTCTTCAACCTGCTGTAGGAGACGACTGGCAGCTTGCATGCGCACCATTTTGTTCACGTCCGTTAAAGTGCGTGGTACCCACCGTGCATTCACCTTGCCATAGTGCAGGTGGTATTTCACGATGTCTTCTACACTACCAACACTGATGGACAGCATTGCTCCAAGTTCCTTGATAGCGATGCGCCTATTCTCACGAATAAGCGCGTCTGCATGATCAGTGTTTGGCTCGGTGACGGATGTTCGCGGCCGACGAACATGCGGTTCATTTTACGCGCTCTCTGACCTCTCTGAAGCACTTACACCACTCAGACACACGGGTCCATGAGAGACACTCTTCCCCATACTGTTGTTGGAGTCTGGTGAATTTCAGCGGACGGGACGTTTTCTCCAATGAGGAATTTGATCACAATGCGTTGTTCGACGCTCCGCGGTACCTTCTGTTCGCTCATCACTCTAGCAACTCCCAGACAGGACTGAACAGGTTCTAACACGAGCAGGAGGGAGGGTGGAGGTTGTGGCTTCACTTTCTCAAGGTCGCACATCTGCTGCGCAGTGCGGCTTGTTTACACACAAATCAGTCCCGGTCATATTTGAACCACCTAGTATGTCCAATAGAGGTACAGATGTACACTATAGGATGGTATTTTCAATCCCATAACCCCAGGAAATACACCATTTTAAAAGGGAATTTAATGTTTCGTCTTGGGGACATTTTTCAGGAACATAACCATGGTGTAAAATGAGACCTGCCTGGATAGTTTTCTTTGGGAGGGCCAGAGTGTGCACATGACTGATAAGAATACGTTGGTTTTACAGAGCTGCACAGTTGCACTGAGTGTTGAACATAGTTTGTGTAGCGAGACAATTGTGCCGTCTTCTGGTGATGGCAATGAAGTCATCACATTAAAAATCGTGGGGGAGGTAGTGCGTATAAAAGAAGAAGACGACCCCATAGCTATATCGTTTTCTTCGATAAAAGAAGAACCTGAGGTGAGTCCACAGACATTTCACCACTATCTGGGATTGCCATCTGTAATTGTGGCATTCTGTCTGCCTTTCCACATAAATAAGTTCCCTGTGGTGAATGGAAATATTCTGTATATATTTACAGAGTATGATAAATACAAGGTTTGAGTGAAAACTAGCAGCAACACTCCACAAAGACACAACACAACTTATCATGTACAATTAAATGGGGCGCTTGTTCAACAACATTACAGAAAAACTGAAAGTAGACCTGTTTGTATATGCTTTCTGCACACTGAAATTCCCTTGGCACTTTGGAAATGCCATATTGAAACAGTTTGCTTTATAAATCGCACATTGAAGCAGTTTACTTTAAAAAACAAGATTTTTATCAAAGAAAGTTTCATGTGAATTGGAATTACAGCCAAGCCATATTCCGGTTCCCGGTCTTGTCACATACATTTATTAGGATATCCATTGTCACAGCACCTAAAGTTTCAGAAACTACCTGTTTCTTTTGTCAGGTGAATTAATATTTTAATACTCATGAGGACAGAAACTGTAGTTCCCAAAATGTGTTGTGTGTTGTGATCATCGAAAAATTGTTAATGAAATAAAGTGATAAAACCCATGTGAAATGTTGTCATATATATATATATATATATATATATAATTCAACTGTACACATTCTTTTTAAAGTGCTTTACATAATTTAGAAAGCAGGTAAATACATGAATCATATGATACTAGAAAGCAAAAGTGGAGTTCGGTTTGCATAAATATTTATGGGTCATAATTTTCATGATTTTTGCCCCTACTTTGTGCGATTGGCATACCATCACCTTCTGTATGGCTGGTAGGGGGGATAGCGTAGATGGTGTAGCGACTCGCTACAGGCTGGACAGTCGGATTTGAACCCCAGTTAGGGAAAGATTTTCTATATCTCCTACCTGTCTGGACCAGCCCTGAGGCCCACTGAGCTGTGTTTACAAAGGGAAATGGCCCACTTTCCTGGGAGTACAGCAGTGAGGGCTGGAACTGACCACCCATCCCAAACTAGTGCTGATATTTAGAATCAGTATAGCTATACCATTGCTCCTTCTATGTGCCACCATTGGCATGATATGGAGTGACCTTTACCTTGTACATGTGTGTGGCTGATTGTTCATGAACTCAGTGTTTCTGTATCTGCACAAAAGGAAAGCAACAAACAATAGAATTGCAAAATCCTGTGAATTTACAAGGAAAGTTTGCTTCTTCCTGTCCAGCAACAGTTACTAGGAGAAAGGAATAAGGGCACAATTTAATGTCTTGTTCCAAAACATCATCTTGCTATTTTTTAGTTGTCAAATAAAGAAGATTTCTAGTATATCTAAGTGAATCATCCATATTTTGGTATCCTCGGTGAAAATAATGATACTTGGTTCAAGAGAAAGTTGTTTTTTAAGACCGCTGCATTATATTATAAAAGGTGCAAGTGTGAAACTGTGCTAACACAAATTTTAGATATGCCTTGTTATTTTTTTTAGTGAAGTTTTATGACTATGAACATCAATGATTTGTAACACAAAACATTTTTTACCCATTCTGTATATTGATTCTCACATACTACCACATATGAGGTAGAAGGCAATATAACATGGAACATTAATTATTCATGCTATTTTATCCTTTACTCATATGTTTTTGTGGGTTGTGTGCAATAGTTAAAAGGGTCTAACAGATACATTTTGTCTTTCTATGTGGGGTGCCTGGATTGCCAACAGATAGATTTTAATGAAGTTTTATGTTTGTTATTTTTACATAAATGTTATTTTTCTCTTTTTAACAGAGTCCTCAGAATGAACATCAACACGAATGTGATGAGGATCGTTTGTATGCTTGTGCTGTGTGCAAGAAGGAAAGAAATCACCAGAATGATGTAGGTCACATCAACATGAACATACTGGCCAGCGTTTGTATGCCTGTGATGTGTGTAATAAGACATTCGGTACAAAGTCTCACATGAAAGGACACCAGATTATACATAGTGGCCAGCGTCCTTATGCTTGTGATGTGTGTAATAAGACATTCACTCACAAGTCTTGTGTGAAGACACATATGCGTATACATACTGGCCAGGGTCCGTACGCCTGTGATGTATGTAATAAAACATTTAGTCAAAAGTCTCATATTCTGTCGCACCAGCTTATACATAGTGGCCAGCGTCCTTATTCCTGTGATGTGTGTAAAAAAACATTCACTCAGAAGTCTTATGTGAACATACATATGCGTATACATACTGGCCAGCGTCCGTATGCCTGTGATGTGTGTAAAAAAACATTTAGTCGAAAGTCTCATATTCTGTCGCACCAGCTTATACATTGTGGCCAGCGTCCTTATTCCTGTGATGTGCGTAAAAAAACATTCACTCACAAGTCTTATGTGAAGACACACATGCATATACATACTGGCCAGTGTTCGTATGCCTGTGATGTGTGTAAAAAAACATTTAGTCGAAAGTCTCATATTCTGTCGCACCAGCTTATACATAGTGGCCAGCGTCCTTATTCCTGTGATGTGTGTAAAAAAACATTCACTCAATTGTCTTCTGTGAAGACACATATGCGTATACATACTGGCCAGCGTCCGTATGCCTGTGATGTATGTAATAAAACATTTCATCGAAAGTCTCATATTCTGTCGCACCAGCTTATACATAGTGGACAGAGTCCTTATTCATGTGGTGTGTGTAAAAAAACCTTAACTAAAAAGTGTTATGTGAAGACACATATGCATATACATACTGGCCAGCGTCCGTATGCCTGTGATGTATGTAATAAAACATTTAGTCGAAAGTCTCATATTCTGTCGCACCAGCTTATACATAGTGCCCAGAGGCCTTATTCATGTGGTGTGTGTACAAACACATTCCGTGTGAGATCTAGTATGAAGAGACATCAGCGTATACATAGTGGCTAGTGTCAGTATGCCTGTGAGTTGTGTAGTAACACATTCAGTCTAAAGTAACGTATGGATGCACATCAGCATACCCTGCTTACATAATAGTACTTAGTGGAGCATGTCCATTTATTTGTGATCTGTGCAGTAAAACATTCGCTGACGTGTTATTGGAGGCATATCAAATGCATGTATTGAAGAGTGTCTATGTTTCTGTGATGTGTGTAACACACACACTCACCCATTAGGCCTGGGGGCGTCTGGAGTTCCATACTGCTGGATGGGTTAATTTTGCTTATATTTGATGGTGAGTAAGGAGCCTTAATATAAGTTTCTAGTTCGGTGTTTGTCTAAGGCTCTGTGTTCTTTTTATTTTGATTTTGTTCGGTTTTGAGGGCGTTTTTGATTTTGGTATTTGCAGGAAAAAAAGGGATGAAGTTGTATGTCAGAAATGTGTGTGAATATCTTGTGATTTATTGGTTGCACACACAGTACGAACAACAGCAGTAAGTGGAAGGTTTAAGTTTGTTGGTTATTACACTGTAGATTTAGAGTGGTAAAATGTTTTGGCTTTAAATTCATGAGCTAATGACTAGTGTGAGGGGTATAAATTATATTTGTTTCTGTGTAATAATACTGTTAAACCTGAATGAATGGAAATCTGAAACTCAACAGGCAGTGTACGTATATCGTAACGCTGAGGCGTGTTAATGCAACCACTGTTGCAGTGGAAAAGCAGTAAGTATTATATGTAATGAGCATGTGTTTGTAGCCTTAGTTATCCCGTATGCCATGTGCATGCATCATATTTTCATTTGTGGCCTGTCGCGCTGTACATCATTTTTCACACAGCGCATAAGATGAATTTTTTGGGGAGGGGTGATATTGAACATAAAATGTGTGTTTCGATTTTGTCTACAACTTTTGTGTGAAACATTTTTCATTCAAAGAAGAATTGAGAGAGAGATGATCAAAAAATATGTTCTTCATGTAAAGTACCTGTTATTTTGATGTTTTAATTAAATTTGAATTTTGTCACCAGTTTTTTTAAATCCTAAAAAGTCAAATTTCTTGAAAATCCATCAAGTGAGAACAGAATCATTCCACGCAGATGGACAGACATGTTGAGGCTAATAGTCGCTTTTCACAACTTAGCAAATATTTCTGATGATGAGAAATTGGGTTAGTGTCTTTGCTTGTGTGGCATTTGTAATAAAGCATATTTTGTGACAGAATTTTGTGTCAGCCCAAGCACAAGCATTACTGGGATTTTGGATTAAGTGGGTGCAAATCAAAGGGATGCTGCTTAATGTTGGAGGAGATGTAGATGTAGGCTGTGGCCCAATATGAGCAAAACAAGGGCAGATAAATATTAGTACCCGGGTTGTTTCAGAATGAAGCCAGAAGTAAAAGCCCCTATTTGCCTCATTCATCACCAGTAAACTTGTTCATGACTGGAAATAAATATATTCCATTTTCATATGTTTGAGCCTCTAAAGGAGCACTTCTGTATGAAGTGTTTCAACACTTACGTGCAAGTTTAACTTGATAGTATTGTTTGGCCATCACAGTGTGAGACAAATACCATAATAGGCAGTTTCCCACCCCCTTCAGAGTGTATGAATGTGTTTCTTCGCTCTTGAAATAGTGTTGTCTCACAAAATTTATGATGTCATGCTTTTCAAAACTCCATCTTACCTGTGTGTGTGTGTGTGTGTTTAGACTAAACTACATGTCTGCACATCCAAAAATACAGTCCTCTT
>Ga0268261_10003351_pt1 | contig 11775 bp, 6 predicted proteins | sample TergutNc150P1_FD_190353 | JGI IMG/M metagenome (GOLD analysis project Ga0268261, IMG submission 190353) | Nasutitermes corniger P1 segment gut microbial community from laboratory colony in Florida, USA - Nc150 P1 (SPAdes) (version 2) | ecosystem: Host-associated > Arthropoda: Insects > Digestive... | reverse complement strand
GTTAATGGCTGACACTAGAGGGATTAGTGCCACTTTTAAGACATGAAATAAACTTTATGAATTTAACTTACGAGTCTGCAGCAGTCTGGTTTTCACCAGAAAGAAGTTTTTCATAATGGGTAATTAGGTGAGAAACCTGTTAAAAGTGGCATCTTGGGGGATGTGTTGTGTATACATAATAGGCGTCCAGTACATCATGATGATTGGAAGCAGCTTCTCTGCTTCTATCACTGATAAGCTGTTGATCATAAACTTGAAAGCTGTTTCACATGTGCCAGGACTTACATAAAAGGAAGATGTGCATGGATCATATTGAACTGGATAATCTGAGCACTGATAATCAGTACTCTGCTGTATGTTGCAAGGTAAAGTTCTCCATTCTGTTGGTGTAGCATTGCTTGATTTGCAAGAAGCAGATGTTTATCACCATGTGGTCTAAATTTGTATTTATAAACCATATAATTCCATGCTGTTCCCTTTGTTGAGAGTATAATAGAGTAAATTAGGTAACTCAGAAAGGTCTGAATTACGTAGGTTGAGCAGCTGCGACAACACAGTAATTTCTGCAGCTAGAGTAACAAAGGCATTGACCAGCACTTACTGCCCATCCCTAATGGTTGACTAATGAGGATGTGAGGGGACATACCCGGTAAGGCATTATATAACTTCCCAATTATGTTATACTTGGTTCATTATTAATATTGATGTTGATGGATTTCTGTAGATTTTACATAGAATAACCAGGAAGGCTGCTGTTATGACTTACTACAATGAGCTTGGCCAGTAATGTCTATGTGGTACTTTGTGTGGCACAAATTTGATTAATAACTGCAGCATGTTTGTAAGGATTTCACTTCTTGCAGTCATATGTGAGTGGATTGAAATGCTGGTCAACCAGTGAATATGTGCTGGGAAATCAGAGGGTTGCAGAACATAGAGTAGTGCAACTTGCTGGAAGCTTCAGTTTTGGTAAACATGTATATAATATATACCTATGCACAGAGTGGACAGTGATTTGTTACCTGTCACTAAAACTCTACACCCTTTTGAACTTGTGGGTAGATACGACCTCGATTCTAGGATGCATTTTTTTCTAGGAATCCAGAGAGTGCAAGAATAAAATTTAAAATGATGGCAGATGTAATTGAATGTATATTTAATAACTGTGAGTGGTAAGATATACTGTTGCAGGTGCAAAGAGAGCCTTGAGAGAATGGAGTGTAAAAGTGAAGTGCTTGTTGAATGAATCAAGTCTGTTCTCATATGTCTTGGACATTTTGTATGTTTACTTTGTGCCAAAGGCAATTACATGTAAGTAAAGAAATGGGTGTTATTAGCATAGATTAATGGATAGAATTCCTTTATTGGCTGTGAATGCCTAGCTGCTCCTGTTTGTGATGATAATTTTAGTGGTCACCTAGTGGAAAGCCCATTTCTGCAAAGTCCAAGGACCCAAAATAGTACCCCTGTGAACTTTGGCTGCTGAGATATGATTCTTTTACGCTTTTTTACCCTATTGGTTCCATCTGGTTCCTCGCTTTATGGTTAGGAAAACCGAGTGTGTCTTCCTGCCGTTGGAGGCAAGGCACTTTAAAGCTCCCCGCCAAATGCCGAACATCCCAGTGATCGACGTCTTTCACAATCGAGGTTGGCAGGAAACAGAAATTGAAGTACCCACAAGCCCAATGCGTGGGGAAATCATTCGGTAGAAGTTGAGTCGGTAATGCCGTTAACATGTTTAGAAAAGTTGTGTATTTTATGTTATGTCATGCTGTTGGCGTAATTTTATCGAGGGTGTGTATGTGATAGTTGGTACAAGTGAGAGCAGCAAGTACACGTGGTAAGGTTTTAATTATGACACCGTCTGAAAAATTTTAGAGGTTGGTACCGGTAAGTGGTACCCAGAAGCCCAACAGTGCCCGGTAAGGGATATCAAAGTGGCATTATTGTTTTTTGGAAGCGTTGTGTATTTTATGTTATGTTACATTGTCACGTACTTTTTCCAGTGCGTGTATGTGATAATTAAGGTGTATGATCACAAGGCGTATGGAAGTAGCAAATTACACGTGGCGTGAAGTTTTCGTTATAACCTGGTACGAAAGGTTATTTATTATCAATTCAGAAAGTGTGGCGATAGAGTGGTGGTTAAGTGATTGTACAGTGTCGTAACAGTGGCGCTCGGGAATAAGTTATAATGTGAAGTGGTAAGCATAAACCTTTAGTTGAGTGGTTTATGAATAGTTTACGGTGTACCCTTCCCGAATGAAACATAACCTAACCCAGAATAACATTCCTTGGAATGAAAAGTACCTCCCTGGCAGGTGTTATGGAGATCACTCTAAACATTCCTAAGAAATGAAGACATTGCTGTCAGTCTTGATACAATTCGGTTCTCGCGTTATGTGGGATATGGCACGTGGACGGGGTGCTTTATATGATTGCTGTTCGATTGTCATTATTTTCTTAAATAATAGGGGGAAAAAAGAGCGACATAGTTTAGTTGTATACAAAGTGAAACAAGTGGAATGAACTGGGGATGAACCAGAATCCCAGGTATACAAATCTGATTAGGCAAGTGCAGTCCCTCTGAATTACAGAGATGGAATGAGAAGAGTCTCATTCATATGCCGATTTTTCAGTTGTAGACTTTGAGAATTTTCAGGTAAGTGTGCAAGGTTTGAGATACAGAGAAGTGGTTTATGTTAAGATGCTGTCAGTTTCTGAGATTATATGGTGTCATTGGCTGAAATGAGAATGGAGTGTTGGTGGAATGATGCCGACAGGGTCAAACTAATGTACTTGGAGAAAAAACTAAATCACTTCTACTTTGTGAATCTCAAATCCCCCATGGGATGAACCTGAGATTGAACATGGGGTTCTTGGTTAAGGTATGTGATTCACTATGTGAGCTATGTCATGGTCTACAAAGCTTATTGTTTTTGACGCTGTGTGGTGCTGTAGCTAGTTGCCAAAGGTTTGGTGGAATTGTCGGACATTGGGTCATCTTTGGTAGATTGCTTCAGCATAAATCAGCGTTACTCATATTCTGAGCTGTGACCCAGAGTAGGCCAGTAGTTGTCTCATGACCCCAGGAGTCAGAAATAAAGATAGATGTAAACTACAAAATGAATGATTGTAACAAATGTGATATTTTAACACTGTAATGAAATTAAGATATAGTGTTTGCATTTGCATATTTATTCATCAGCCTGTGTTGAGTAATGTGATGCCTGTTATGGGTCTTATATCTGCAGGCAGTCTTCAAGATTTTGTACTTGAATGTTTCTTGTTTTGTGATCTGTTCCTGAAACTGAAAGAATGCTGCCAACCATACAGTAACTTCATTGGGGAGAAAGAGAGAGAGAGAGAGAGTTGGTTGATGTGATTATTTTTTATTGATAAGCTGGCAACCATGGTAGACCAGTCAAACCAGTGTTGCAACAATGTTTCAACATCTGATTACATGTACGAGCACAAGAGAAAAAATGCTGCTTTCATTACACTTAATCAGAGTAGTGTGAGTTAGTAATAAGTAGCTGCATCAAAACTGCTCCACATCCCACATAGAATAGCTTTGTATACCAAAGTTGAGAATAAGTGGCATAAATAAGCTGGCATCTGGACTAGTTCTGAAGGCCAGCAGTCGACAAACCAAGGACACCGCCCTAACAGAAATTTGCCACCCCGCCTGAGAAACAGAAATTTGCCACCTCACCTGCAAAACAGAAATTTACCACCCCGCCTGCAACAAGCACCGTCCAGAGACGAAGAGGATAATTTTGTCTCACCGGACATTCACGAACATCCCAGAACATGGAACATCGGCCAGCAGTCGACAAACCAAGGACACCGCCCTAACAGAAATTTGCCACCTCGCCTGCAAAACAGAAAATAATCATGGAAATGGCCGTACTACTGTTACAAATGGGATTGTGCCAACGCGTGATGAGCTACTGTGGTACAAGGAACAGCTTCCCGCCACCCGTGTGCCAACAGGGCTTAATGGGTAAGTACATCCATTACTGTCTCTGCTTGAAGTTAGATGAACCATTGTGATTAGTGTGCTGTGTACAAGACTGTAGTGTAATCGTCACTTTTATAGAATTATCATTATTTTCAGTCCGTCTGCCAGCTTCATTTCCAGTAGTTGTGTACCTGTGCATAGTAACAACATAAGTGCTATGGCAGAAGCAGCAGCAAGCAGCACCACCACCAGCAGCGGCAGTATTCTTCTCCTCTTCTCCACAAAAGGCCCTTTTCAGGGCCACGGTTTTCCTCTGTCTTAATAGTTCATACATTTTATTCAATAGTTTATTTCCTTCATATTTTATTAATCCTGGATGTATTCCACCAGTTCCAGCCCCGTTGTTATTTTTAAGTTTCTCATTGCCTTTTTTACATTTTGTATATTAAGTTATTCTACTTTAAATTAATTCTCTGTTTCCTATTTTAATTAATTAATTTAGTTCTTGTTTATAGTAATTTATCAAAATATTCTTTTCATATTTCTGCTCTTTCCTTAGTATTCATTGCATTTTCTCCTTTTTGTTGTTCCTAATCATGTTAAATTTATTTTAACATTGTATTTTTATTTTAAAAAATAAAAAAGGAAAAAAAACCAAAAAATATATAAAAAAGTAAAAAAACATGTTTAGGTTTAAGTTCCATATTTTCCAATATTTCTAACCTATTATTAAGTTCTATAGTGTATTCTTGTTTGCATTTTGAATTTTGAAAAATATTCATAATTTTTTTTTTCTCATTACATTTTTTCCCTTCAGTTTTTACCCTTAATTTCACTTTAAAGTTTATCTTCAACAAGTTCTGATCTGATCCACTGTCTGGTCTCCTTAGTGCTCTGATGTCTGTTATTGTACTTCTAAGTCTATTACTAATTAAGACATGATCTACTTGATTCGCTGTCCTACTGTCTGCTTAATTTCATGTCTCATTGTAGATATCTTTATGTGGAAATGTTGTACTTTCTTACTTTAAAAACTTCAGATATTGCGAATTGAATCATTTTTATTCTCTTGTTGTTGGTTTCATTACATAAACTTTCGTTGCCAATGGTGGGTTTGTATACATGTTCTTTACCAACATTTGCATTAAGATATCCAAGTATGCTAAGAGGAGATTTTATGTAAGAGGAGAAATTTTAAAATATGTTAAAAGACTTTAATATATAGTTAATAAATAATTAGCTATTTGATTTATATTTTGCTCTAATAAATTATAAATTTCTTCATCTGCCACTTCCATTTTTTTGTTTGTTGGTGCATGTACATTTATCAAAGTACAGGAAAACCATTTAGCTTTTAATCTCAAATAACATATTCTTTCATTTATAATTTTAAAGTTAATATATAGTTAATAAATAGTTAGCTATTTGATTTATATTTGCACTAATAAATTATAAAGTTCTTCGTTTACCACTTCCATTTTTTTTTTTTGTTTGTTTGTTGGTGAATGTACATTTATCAAAGTACAGGAAAACCATTTAGCTTTTAATCTCATATAACATATTCTTTCATTTATAATTTTAACTATAACAATTTATTCTTCTTGTATGTTTATGTATGGCTACCCTGACTGAGGTTTTTTGTGTGTTTTGTGTTGTTCTGTGTATATGTGTACTGTACTACTGCCCCCGGGTGGCTACCCAATTGCAGTTAAAAAATATGTCATATCATATAATACTGTTCTTAAAAAGGAACTTTTGAAAAGAATACTGTTATTAGGTTTTAAACTTGGGTGATCCATTGCTATGATATTATACATAGCTACAAAACACGAATTCCAGGTAGCATCACATCCCTATCTGGACTAGTGTTTCAGATGTGGATATGAAATTCTGCAAAACTGCCAGGGTTACATATCCCCCCCTCCAGTCCTGTGCCTCACCGTGGCGAGGGGGTGCAACAGTGAATGGTGCCTGCTTCTATGTGGACATATTTTAGATACCAAGTAAACATTTCAAGTGCTCTTGGAAGACTGCATAACTTTAAACTGGCATTTTGAATATACATTACTAAATGGTGAAATAATTTTTAAAATTTCTTCTTGTATTTCACACATACACTGGATATATGTTTGTTAAAACATGTTTCTACCCACTATATTTGTATACAAACTTGTCCTACAACTTTATTCTAATTGGTCAGCAAATCAATTAACAATTGCAGTCTAAATGAGCCATTAACTAGTATAGGATTGTAATATATCTGGGACAAGAAATGTATGATTTAATCCTCTGTACATAACTTCCACATGAAGTGACATTCTTTGCTGGCCAAAGCAGGACATGACAAAAGCATGAAATGCAGTGATATTCTAATCAGATACGTAGACTGAGTTTTGTAATTTAAAGCTGGCGTGTTTAAAATAGTGTATATTTGTAGGAAGTTGCTACATCTTACAATTTTTGTAAGACCTTGCATTTATTCTCAGAAAGACAGATAAATTTCTTGGCTTATTAAGTCATACTTTTATCACAAACATAATACAAATTTTAAAATATGTATACAGCTAGGACTTCAAAACTGGTTTGTATCGTGATAACTGGCATTCTCACATCTCAGCTGCTTTAACCTAGGGAAATAGACCCCGATGCCCTTTGAATTGGGCGGCGCTGGAACAGGTCTGCATGTTCTGGGGAAAATTCTCCTGCCCCTTCCGGGTTTAGTAACCCTGCGTCTCCCAGTTTTTAGCCTAGTCACAATACTGACTGCACTATCCTAGCAACAAATGATATATATATATATATATATATATATATATATATATATATATATATATTTATTTATTTAATTCAGAAGTTGCTCTCCAGTGGATAGTCAGCACTTGAAAGTTATTTTCAAGATGTCCTGTGTTCAAATCTCTGCCCAGAGGTCACTATTCTTAATGAAGATGCAGATTTTCTTTACTCCCTGCCGTAAATGTCGAGACACTAGTATTACTGGAAATTGTAATGTTACCGATTCCTTCCACATCCCTTCTAGTTCATTCTTCACTAATCACTGTACCGTTCAATGCTATACACTGTGTTGCTCACGACCTCGCAAAATAAATCACAAACCAAACAAATACACGCACAAGCAAATCTATATAAGCTGTGTTCAGGGTTTGCTCCATTGTAACATTATTTGAAGTAATGCACAGAGCTCCAACAGATGAAGTGTCGAACTTTAAGGCTTTCCCATTACATGCCAAGCAACAGTGTCGGGACAAGACATTTGGGCACCCCCAGCTGCCAAAATTTTCTGGGTGTGTGTCCTACTTCAAAACATTTAATTTTTGAGAAATTCTTTTGTGTGCTCTGAGGGATTTTGAGAAGCAAACTAGGTATACCAGTTTTTCATCGTTGATAAAATAATACATGTAATAATTACTGTATTGTATACTGTAATATGAGCATCCTCACGGAATGCGATATGAAGAAAAACTGTGAAGCAGCTGAGGCTGTTAATACTGTGTGTAGTTTTAATAACAGTCATTTAATACTTTACACGGCATTAATTAATTGTTTTCATAACCCAGAGTGGTATGTGTTTACAGTGCAATAGGAAATGAATGTTCAGTTTCGAGAAATAATTAAATTACCTGTTTCACGATAATGTTCATGACATATCGTCTTTAATTGGTCAGATATATAAAACCGTGGCAGTGCTCAGGGCTGTACAAAAAAAGATACGAGTGAGCCAATATATATGGCAACAGCCATTAGCCTTTTCGGGATGAAGATCACACTGACTCACATATACAGCATCCAGTCTGCAATTCACATTAGAAATGAACTTGATGATCCTGCAAAATTTCAAAGCAATACTCTGAACTTGACTGCAGCAAGCATTCTCTAATTTAATCATGCATGTTACAGATCATATATACTGACTGTGCAACATTCATCTACAGCAAAAAACATACAAGTAATACTATTATGCAACTGTATTACTCAGCAACTATAAAAATATTCCTTATTCAGGTAAATAAACAGGTGCATGTTAATAAATATGGGACTGTAAGGATTTTAACCACAATGAACTGGTACTTGCTGCATTGCTAGCTTAGAAAAACCACAAGACAGAGAAAACTGAGTTTATATTTAACATTATTGATATATTTTGATGGTGTATATTGTTCTAATATGTTCTACTGCAAGAACTTGAAACAATAAAAATCAAGACAAGAATACTGAATAAACACCAGTAAAAAAATATCTACTTCATTTTAGGAAATAAAAATTTCCCACCTAGAAGTTCACAATGGGGAGACTTCAATGATGTGATTCTATTGTAACACATTTAATTATGACTTACAATGAAGATGGAAGCACCAAGTTATGCATTACAATAGCTCATTAGGAATATGTAAACACAATTTTAGCAAAATTTTAACCTGCACTTGTATCTACACAAGGTTATAAGTTCATGCACACAAAGAAGATCAACTGGTTACACAATTTTGATATGGAATAAAAATATACAGTTGTTTCCAATTAACTGCATAATTCTATTACAGCTGTTCACTTTTATACAGACATGTCATATTTGTAATAACTGTGAAGTAAGGTATGCAATCCTGTTATCATATGCAGTCACTACTATCATGGGAATCCGTGTCACATTAATGACAATTTAACATCTGACTACAATTCTGATACACACATAACAGGATAAACATAATCACCAAAACTGATCAGAATATTCATCAGTAGTTTATTTTATGTACATATGAAATGTTTCCATTTATCTTTACACAGTATCATGTGCACAGTATCCAAGTAAAATGAAACTTGGTTTTTGCTTCCTGTACAATCTGAACTTTGGTTGATAATGATATATTATGTAGCCAGACAAGTATTACCAATGAGTATTTTAAATCAGTATATATCATTATAGTGTTATGGTACTATCGGTATTAATACCAAAAAAATGCTGTACCATTTATCTATAACCAGTGTGTACAAATTGCAATGGGTGGGTGGGTGGGGTGGGATTCAAATACTCCAGTATACTGTAGAGTCATTATGTGCATTAAATGAAGCAAACTAAACTCAGTTGACAACCAAGAGACTGAAAAATAATACTTAAATAATTCAATATGCACATCTGCACACAGCAAAGTAAATTTAAAGGAAAAATATTAATTTTACCGGTAACATTTGCGAAAAATGTCATCTGTAATGTTTTAGATTGTAGTCGTCTTGGTTATGATGCAGGAAGTTCTGACATTTTAAAGGAACACATTCCTCTGATCACAAGGAAAACAATGGTCTGAATTTCCACCATCACGTAAAGCACAAATCTCATACATTTATAACACAATTTATGGATATGAATTTTGTAATACTTGTTTAGTATAGTTTTTAATGAAAAATATGCACACACATAAGCAGTTACTTTAATTATGTCAGGCTATTTCCTGGACAGCAGACAAAAAGCTTTATAATATGGCATATGGTAATGCATTTTGAAAGCAATGGCATGTGTAAATGTGCCCACACACACACCCATCCCTTTCACTTTAACACACAAATGATCTGTAATGTGAGTCGGGCCAGCATATGGATCAGTACACTAGCATTCATGCTGCCACAGTTTCTCCTTTATGGATTTCTGCCTTAACGGACAGTTTGTGTGGAACGGATCATGTCTGTAATATGAGGAATTTGTGGGTGCACGTGTGTATGTGCACGCACAGTGCATGTACACACAGATACAATACGTGCACATATCTTTTTACAAAACTGTGTATTAATATGACATATTTAACAATTCTAAAATAAATACAACTTAGGGCACTTGGAAACATAAGTTACAGAATATGACGCAACAGTGAAGTCCACTGTCTTGTATTTATACTGCACACATCTCACACAACTGCTTGGTTTGGTAACTTGCTTCACTCAACAAACCTCCTGTTGCAATTAACATAAAATGACATTCCAATATTACAATACAGATCATGCACTTTTTTAAGTTACACTACAGATTTACAAAGCCAGTTTTTGTTTGTGCATAACTTCATGTCTGCTTTAACCCCCCTGGCTACAATGCACTTTTTAGTACACTGTGTTACTTGTCCAGAAATATAATACAGTGTACTAACCAGAAAAACTATGTGGCAGTCTGTGGGTTAAAGTCGACATCTCCTTGTCAAAAAAAAAAATGACACCACGTACAACTGTCACTGACTACATAAATATTATCCAAAGAAAAAAGTTGATGTCACCAATGGTATCAGACGAAGCAATGCATTGTAGTACAAATTAGATAGGAATTCAAGGGTGTGGCAGTCAAAGAGTTAACCAGCTGTCTTGATCAACACAACATTTTGATGGATGTTGTTTCAGGCTTACCTTACATTTAAGCAGTAACATTCAATAAAAAGCTTATCACTACCAACAAACATTTGAAACCACTATTAGACACTGGCTTCATTAATAATTTAAATCACATGTATATCAGCCTGGAATGACCAAGTGAAGTTAATCCAGATATCTACAAAAATATTCATTTACACACAGATTAGAAAAAGATCCCATACATACCACTTAATGCAGTAATTCTTTCTTTAAAAAAAAGATTTACATAACTATTTGTAACTGTCAACCTTGGAAGGAGCACTGGACATGCATCATGCTATCCTATGAATAAATGCAGCCCAGGGGCAGATCCATTCATGGCAACATACCTTTCCAATACAACTATCTAACAAATCCATGAAGTAGAGAAAACTTTATCAAATACTATTTCTGAAATGTTCAAAGGTAAGCTCTTAAACCTTCAAACAAACCACAAACAATACAGTAAAACAGCTATTTATCTATTTAATATTCATGGATCCGTGCATCGTAGTATGACTTAGTAGAAATAACCAACAAGATGCAACCCTGTATTAGAATTTATTATTCCACCGTTCATTGAAGGCTCAACATGTTTCGAGCAGCATACCGCTCATCATCAGGAGCTCTAACTGTATTTGCAGCCTCTGGTTTACGGGCGGTCACCACATGCGTATGTAAACCAGAGGTTGCAAATACAGTTAGAGCTCCTGATGATGAGCGGTATGCCGTTCGAAACATGTTGAGCCTTCAATGAACGGTGGAATAATAAATTCTAATACAAGGTTGCAACTTGTTGGTTATTTCTACTAAGCTATTTATCTAACTATAACAAGGTTGCAAAGGCAAAGAGGGGGAGATCATGATGCACTCTCTTGCCACGTCCAAGTCCCTCATTTATCACACGTTTGCAGCATGCATAGTGTTGCACATTTGTGAGAAGCACAGTATCAGGCATTATGAAATAACAATCTTACATAATCTACACATGTTCTAGTAACTGTTATCAGCAGTCTGGATCACAGCACATATATTCTTAACATGCTACAAAAATTATCAATATCAGATGGATAATGATGAATTACTGATATGATCAATTAAATCAATACTGTGGAGAACACACTGTCACAACATTTATGGGCAAGACAAATATTCATGAAGACAACATACGTGCCATTAAAACATAAATGCGGTGTGAAAACTGGATTCTGGAAACTTGATCACTCACAATCAACAAATGTAAAACACAAGAATTTATACTATGCATCAATTATGATAAAAATTAAGAGACTTTGAAACAAAAACAGTCACAGGTCATAAAGGATGCCATGGATGATGGGAGGCTCTCTGCAGATCAACTTTAACCACATGCTCTTTATATCATCACAGAGAATGTGCCTTAGCAACAAACACATGTGCCCCCCCCCCCC
>Ga0268261_10003350_pt1 | contig 11778 bp, 10 predicted proteins | sample TergutNc150P1_FD_190353 | JGI IMG/M metagenome (GOLD analysis project Ga0268261, IMG submission 190353) | Nasutitermes corniger P1 segment gut microbial community from laboratory colony in Florida, USA - Nc150 P1 (SPAdes) (version 2) | ecosystem: Host-associated > Arthropoda: Insects >... | reverse complement strand
AAAAAAAAAAAAAAAAAAAAAAAAAAAAAAAAACTACAAACATTCCTCATGGCAGTTTCCTTCATTCTTCCATTAATTCTCCATTCCTAGGCCAAGCACTTTCCTCAGCACTTACTTCCACAAAATCCTGACCTCAGTTCTTCCAGTCAGAATGAGAAGCAAGTGTCATGTTCCAATGTACAATTCAACACGGAGGGTGGCTCAGTGCTAACTGCAATCCAGCGTCTGAGCATTTCTTCTTACCTTCTCACGAGAATGAGTGGGGAAATGTCTCTTTAGGTTGGAAGACTGATTGAACTCTTTCCCACACAGGTCACAAGCATAGGGTTTAACTCCACTGTGGGTCAGTGCATGTCTCCGGAGGTGCCATGCCAGTAGAAATCGCTTCTTGCATATCTCACAAGTAAATGGTCTTTCACCTGTATGTATCAGGGAGTGTGTCTTCAAGACTCCAGGCTGCATGAACCGCTTCCCACATACTTGGCATTTAAATGGTCTGCTTATTGGTTCACCACCTTGCAGCTCACTGTGGAGTGTTTCTCCATGCCTATATGGAGCCTCACATCCATTTCTAAGGTAGTGCTGGCTTTCTTCCTCCTCAGAGAACCCTCTTACTGAAGAATATGAAAGGAGAGATACTGTGCCACACTTTGCGCAAGGTCCTCCATCGACAACTGTCGGACAGCTATCAAGACCACAGGCAAGACAGTGAGTTTCTTGATGTCGGGCATGGAGACCTAACATGTGTTGTGTTGTATTTACACTGCTAGCAGCAGCAAAAGACTGTTGACTGGGTAACTGCTGCAAACTGTCATACAGAAAAACCCATACTCAGTGTTACTCAATCTGTACACTCTTGTAATGGAACAATTTGCATACCCAGCAGAAGATCAAATGCCTGGCACCATATCAAACACAGCATGCAACATGCAGATTAGAACCCAACATCCTGCAGTCATATAATGCTCACAGTGGACACAAGCATAATACAATGGCTATGATTCCTCCTCTTCAGAGAAGAGTTCTGAGCTAGTTTCACATCCCATCCTCACAATTTATTGCACTAAGATCCTCCAAGACACCACTTTTCAAGAAGGCTCCCAATCAAAATGCATTTCCATTACTTTTCTGCACTGTAAATGTCTCACATCTGTAAAGTCACATAACTGAATAAGTGGACAGATAAAAATTGTGAAAGTCAAGCTGTCCCTGTCCATGACGTGAAGGCATATAGGGGGAATACTGGCATTGCTCCATGCATTCTGAACCCCAGCCTTGCACCACATCCACATTACCCTCTTGGAAATGACCCCTGATACCTGCTGAAAGGAGTCTGGGTGGGTCCCAGAGCTTCCAGAAGTCCAAAAATGTTCAGATTTTTTGCCTGTTACAATCATGCTGTTTTCTACATATGTCATACACATTCCTGCTTCTCTCCATTGCTCTCTCTAATGCTTTCTGGACATTCTGTCTCTCTATATATTTTCAATAATAAAAAAAGCCAAACATTTCTTTTTCTCCTACCTGTGGTTTGTATAAGAAACAAAGAACTACACCACAGTTTATGTTACGAACCAATGGAGTCACTTATATGAACATTCAAGACATATAACCTCCATAACATAACACCCATAGTTTCACTACACTAACAATCGTTAAGTTCCACAGTGTAATACCTTCCATTTACCATATAGTGCACCTCTCTCAGATCCAAAATATTTCCCCATTTCATGGCATAAGAGTAAAAGAAATTCTATAAATGCACAAACACGCAACTTATGAGCAACAGCAATGCACTAAATCTCACCTGCCTCTGTCCATGTCAAGAAGACAAAACCCATGCTCCTCAACAGGGACCTCATTTTGGTCTTCTGCTTTCACTGAATCAACTGCCTCCGGGAAACCCTTAGAGAATGAAACAAATGCTGTAATTCCTTTCATGACAAGTTTCTAGAACATTCTCTTAAAATTTCACACTAAATTAAGTTGCCTCCATAAACCATTATCTTATTTAACAGCAACATATCAACTTACTGTACTATTGTTTTCATTGCACATACCTCATTTACACTCTTCACTGCAATTAAAGTCAATATATCTGTCAGTTCCAGTGTGTCACTGCACAACATGGATATCGAATATAAATCCAATTCAGGCTTAGTCTGTATTACTTCCATGTTTCTGGGTGGTTATTCATTTCAGTAACAAGAAAACAATGAAGATGACTTCATTCTGAAACATAACAAGTAGTGTGGAATAACAAAAATCTTATTTCAGCATTATAGTCAATACTGTATAGCTTTGCATGCATATCACCACCAGATTTATTTCACTGTATAACCACTCTTTCAACCACATTCAGTCTACACTGAGGCAAAAGAAATAACTCACATACATCCATCTCCTCCACACACCTCTCAAACTGTCCTGCTTCCCTCTAACACAATTTCCTATATCTCTTCCTACATCCTCTCATACATGTCCACAATGAAAATCACTCCATAAAGTTAAACAGCAGGAAGTTCTTTGGGCAGGCAAGGAAGTGTGGAGAGGAATACAATGGTACTGATAGTGTGAAACCTTGAGCTCCATAATAACCATCCATCAGGACTTCCTTTCATGGCTTACTATACTCCCATTACATGGATTTATTCATTATGGAATCATCATAAAGTAAATAAAAATTATTAAAAAATGTAATTCACTCACAGCAGCTCAGTTTGCTCGCTACAGTAATTAACCTAACGGAGGGATGACCGAGAAATTTCGATTGCCAGCAGGGGCAAAACATTTTTATTCCTCCAACAGAACGAGTACCGGGTCACTTTCCTGGGGGTAAAGAGGCCGGGGCGCGGCGTTGACCACCCACACCTATCTAGCGCTGCGGCTAAAAAGAGTAGAGCTATACTTCTACTCCCCCACTGAACTTTCATGGCCTGTTCTAGGGTGAAATTTGCCATAGCCAACTTATTCAGGCACGCTGTGGGTCCTACCCACTCCTATCCAAAAGGTACCGGGCTCTCTTTCCCCGGTTATAAAGCGGCCGCGATGGAACGCAGACAGCTTGTCTCCACACAATGATGTAGTAAACAATGCGTAGCCCTGTACTTCCCTTTCCCCACATGCCTTCATGGTGTGGTTACAGTGCATTAATAAATCTTCTGATTCGCGAAATAACTGTCGAATGACAAGCTTTTTATAACCTCACAATGATCCCATTGCAGAACTACACTTACAATAATTGTATGAAGCATGGTTACCTATATACCTGTTTCCATACAACTGTATGTCACTGTAAAAGTGAAATTTATTCTTGGTTGGGACTGCCAATCCGAACTACCCTAACCTTCCCCGCCGATTTCGCATATTACACTCCTTTGAAACCCAACACCCAACATAGAACACAAACCCTGTATTTTGCCCAACAACGACATCCATACTTTCCAGTGATCAAAGATGTTTACACGCCTCCAGTCCTATCTTTTACTTATTCTCCATGCATCCCGACCACAGATCAGATCCCGACACTCTACGTTACCATGGATCGTAGTACGTTTCAATGACTCCACGGCACACATCATCTGGTACTTCCACGGACTGCTTATCCAGGCATTACCCTTGTCGTAGATTGAGATTGGCGATATATCGACAATTCTGGCGGTCTCTATAGACCAATTATTTTCAACGATTTCGTTTCTCGCTACCATTAACACTACAAAAAATGTGCAGACTACTACGTACCGGAAATATTAACAACATAAAGTTTCTGCTTTCTTAATTTACCTTATTATCGTTAATATTAATTGTATAACACTTTACCGTACTTACAACTAAAAAACTGAAAGTCATTCGTAAAACGGGAAATCGAATGGAAAGTTTTCATGCCTCTCGTGTGCTGCTTCATTGAAACTGCTATGCATGTATTAATAAGTCACACAATGATCACACTACTATGTGACTGATTCCACATCTGTAAAGATCTAATGGAAAGTGAATAATAATAATAATAATAATAATAATAATAATAATAATAATAATAATATAGCGTCCACCACAGGCTTAGTAATTGCTTCCAGGTGGCGGTAAAATATCTTAGAAAATACAAATCAGTGCATAATACAATGATCCCTAGCCTGCTGCTGCCCTCAGTCAGTGAAATTTCTGGTCGGGTCGTGTATCATGTAACATTTGTGTGCATTTGTTAGTTAAAACTGTAGGAATTGAATTATAATACACGCAATGGAAAATATGAAAACAATTTTTATGTAGGTTTCATGGTCATACCGTAGTACATTACATTCGCATCTAAGCAAAGTATGGAATGAAGTATGTTACTAGGCTGCGTATCGCACATAATTTTCACAAATTTTAAATCAAGAAATAATTTATTGAATCAGAAAAAACACTTACTTGCTACCTGTTGCATATTTTGTGCTGCACCTATTAAACAGTTAATTCCAAAATGCCATGACAATAACAAATATGGGTACTTTTAACCACCGCACTACTGGACAAAAGTGCCGTCATGGGAATGGTGGATCTTTTGACACAACTGAAGGAATTGCTTGTGTAGCGTGCTTATGTCCGTTCGAGACGGACAAAGGTTATGGGTGTTGGATAGTGTTAGTGTCACGTTTAAGTGTCTCGTGTCTCATATACATGGTGAAGTGTGCCGACTGAGCTACCGTATCGCCGGCCGCCATGTTGAAAAGTCGGTGACGCCACTGTTCTCCAGAAGATGCTTTTAACATTCAAAATATTTTTGTGATTTTCTCCCTGTTCCAATTCACACACTGACTCAGTCTTTCCCCTTCAGAATGTGGTACACGCACCTACAGTCTTGTTTGGAGTGACTGCATGTACTTTAATTATTGTGTTGTGAGTGGGAATATCTATACATCTACAGCACATAAAATGTATTTCCAAAAACTCTGTAATATGAAATTGGAATACTGATTCTGAAAGTTGTGGACAGGTTGCAAGTGTAATGCATTGCAAAAAACACTATCCGGAGAAGTGTAAGTTGTAGTGCAAAGTAATTATGCTATATGGTTTAAAAATTACAATATTAATCATGAGAGGAAAAGTTTCTCAAACTTTCCATTACTTGACATCAGTCATCTTCTCACATAGACTTTCTTTTGTCATGAAAATAAAGTTACATGTCAAATTCCCCAACACATACACGTGTTTTAGGAGGAATCTGCCATAATTCAGGAGAACACTCCTTAGGTTAAATTAGATCAGTATAACCAAACATACCTATATCCAAAGTTGAACAGGTATAAACATAATGACAAGATAAGTTTTAAAAAATAAGAATTATTAAACATTTTACTGATTATCAAATACGTATTAAAATGGGGAGGAGTTTGCAGTTCTATAAGTCAACACTTGTACTAAACACCTAATTAATACCTGAGTGAAACAGACATTAATTATAAGCAAGAAAAATTTGCAATAGTGTCATAAAAATTGTCCTTAGGGTTCCAAGTACTTTACATAGCACACTAACCATATGGCTAACACTATATGGCTTGGCTATCAGCCCAAGGATGAACCTGCACAGAGTATGGATAACACACCACATTAAACAGGTACAGTTGGTTAAACCATAAGAAGACCACATTCTTCTCACATCACCTCCATAACCGTTCAACACTGGATATAGGTATACATAGATGTAAATCAACCTAAGGAATGTTCTCCCAAGTATGGCAGATTCCTCCCAAAACACGGCGTACACTACTGCAGTTCCACACAATGTTTCTCATTAATATGTCACAGAATGAGTAGGAAGTTTGAAGTCATATTTATTAAGAAATTGTAATTCAAGATGAAAAATCTCTATGCACAACCCTATAATATGCTCCCCAAAATAAGTAAGTTGGTACTCCCCACTCTTTGTACAGCACACTGAACAAGGGGTAAAAAAACTGAATTTATTCATATGAAACTTTGACAGTATTATTTACATTAATAATTCATATTACAATCAATGCGTTTAAATAAATTCATCTTCATCCTTTGTCCACTACATGTGGACAGTTGTATTCCTGCGAAACAGAAATACTTTTTCAGTAAATAATATCATATATATCTTCATGTGCATCATATATTTTGCCACCCAAAACCACAACCTGAAGTGCACTAGAGTTCTTGAGAGCAGAAAATATTTTGCAATAAAGATGCACAATGTACATATTTCAACACGGTAAGGAATACTGAGCCAGTATTTCAGTATTTCTTCATTTAAATTTCAGTTAGTCTCATCTTAATACCCAGTTCTAACACACTATAGACTTGTTTTGAGTGATACTGCATATGAACCTCAGCCAGGTCACTGACTTTGCTGGCCAAGGTTTTTAATGGTTTTTGGAACTCTTTCCAGGCAAATTCCACCTCATTCAATCGTACATAATCTTGGCAACTGAAACAGTGACATCACATCAACCGAGAAATAAAGCAATTGAAAACTCAATCTGCAGTCAAAGTAAGTCTCTTTCACAGTTCAGTATCCATATCTACTTTTCCTCTTTTAAAGCTATCAGCACCCTATAATCACTCCTGTTACCATGGCACAGAAATTCTGAAAGGCCACACTTCCACTAGAGACCTCATAAAATTAAATAACCTACGACATTCTGCGTCTGTTTCATTGAAACATGATCACATCAGTAGGAGGCTCATTACCACAGGCCAAAATGTTCACCAATTTTGACTTCTGATTAGATTTTTACGTGCAGCCATGAACATCTTGAAAGCATAAATCGTAAATGTGACAGCCGTCATGTTTCAGGCCGCAGAAGATGTACATCTCATGGATGTACCCTTCCAGCTGGGCTAAAACAAAAACCAAAAGTTTCTGTAAAATGAGCACATGTTATTTACAGAAGATATAATCCAACATATATTAACCTCAACACATAAGAGCAAAATCACACAAACTCTTCATCACTAAAATTATTACATTAGGTGAAATTAAGTTTCACTAAGAGATAATTTATTAAAACAACCATGCCATTTTGTTTATTTGAACAAAACAATCCATCACTTCTATGAAGTATTATGAATGAAGTAGTGAATGAATAAATGGATGAATATTTACTGTCATGACGTATTGAGCCCCCCCTTCCTGTGGTGCCCCTCATAAAAGAAACCCTTTAAAGTTCAGTGATTACTCTACACATCACCGCTTCATCTCTTCCATCCTCATTTCTGAAGTGATCATTCCTTTCCAAGTGTCCAACATTCCATGCTCATTCAACTAACCCACCTGGGGGCCTGGGTTAGTTTTCATCCTGCCAGTCTTCAGTAGTACCTAATCACAACACAAGTTCTACAAGTCATACTTGAACTGAAGTCATCTGATCCACCCTCAACCCTAGTGTTCCTCCCTCCAGCCATTACCACATACTGGCCAATTCCCACCCATCATACCTGTATTCACTTCAATCACAGTACTGCAAAAGCACTACTAGTTATTAACACATCTCCATCACAACCCATGATATATCATGAAATAGAATCTTTCTCAGTTTCTCTACTTTTATCATATCATCAAAATGGTTCCTAACGTGAGATGCATCTATATGCATTGAAATTATTTTATTTACTTTCATCACATTTGGGAAACACATTTTTTTTCAGGGACACTACTGCAGGAAAAGTTTCATTACATGCTGATCATCCGTTCACAATTTATGGGACATAATTTCTACAACTAGTACTTGGATCAATGTAAAGCAAGAACAGACTATTTAATTGTAAGTTCACACAAAGTAGTATAAAATTAAACTCACCCACTACATTCATCTTCAGTTGTCACTTCCTGTTGTTCAGCTATTTCATCTTTTACATCTGTTTTAGCATCCACAATATTCTGAGCATCATCCATCCTGTAGCCAGAAGAAATATTTTCATCTTCCCATACTGAGTTATAGTTTCAACAGATATTACGCAGCTGCACATTCTAATGTAATAAAGCTAAAAATTTCCTCTCCGTTATTATATTAAAAAACAAAATAGATGGCATTTAACACTTAACTGACAAATGAAAGAGAGTGCAATCTATATCACACCTTTCCATATATGTTCTTTGCACTATACCATCTTAACACTCTTCATTCCAAATAGCTCTTTCTTCACTAACCTAGAGGCAATCTGTGCAAGCTTTCAATGTTCTGTAATCTAACATTTAAATAAAAAATAAATAAATAAAGTAAAAAAAAAACACTTCCCCAAATGATTTGTTGCAACATAAACATATGCGTACATTTCTTCAACCTCAAAATGTTGACATGTTGTCTATACTGCTTACTGTATTCACTATGCTTCCTGGAACTACTCAGTTTCAGAAATAGCAACAGTGTTGCTCCACTTACAAGTTTGTTGCTATTACTGATTACAGGAAAGTAAAACATGCCAGGTTAGAGTGCTGTCCAATGGAATAACATACACATCGAACAACACAAAAATTCAGCAAATGGCCCTCGACTAAAAACTTGTAGACAGACAAGTATTACCTTCCCTGTGTGAGTTACTTTAATGCACACTGTGCAAGGAAAACATAAAAAAGAAGCATTACATTCAAGTAGCTGGCTATAAGGATTATATGACACCATGTTTCTATGATACATACAAAAAAACCCCGTGTTACTGCATAAAGTTTATTCAGGTCCCTTATTCTGCTCCTGGAGCCGGTTGATATGACTATGACATACTGTGGTATTCCTCTTTTCTTCTAGATAAACTGCAACTCCATCCTCATTCCACCCTCACGACCATCATTACAACATCTCCATACGTTTCACACACGTTCAACAATAAGCGAACTATGGCAGGAAATGCTGGGAGAACTAATACTGTTGTGCTGTTTTATGCACCACTACAAAATGATATGGTGTGATTGTTAGAACTCCAACTGTGTATATAGGTCCTTAATCATTTCTGCATCATATGACAGTGCCATCATCTTCAGGAGTGGAGCAGACCAAGATGTTTACTCTTAATCTGGCGAGTCAGTTTTACAGTCACTGTTGAGGTCAGGCCTTCTGATATAAAACATTTTTTAACCATTGCTGAACCTGACTCAGTCACTGACATAAAGCAACCCTCCAACTTACCTCAACTTCACATTTAACAGCAACAAGACTAAATAAACCTGAAGGCTGTATTTCTTTAGTCATGTCAGTGAGCTGGGGTGAGGACGGTAAGTCAGTTTTTCCAAGCCTCATAGTGATTACATCCATACTGTGCTGTAAAAAGCATAAGCATTAAACTGTGTCTATGCTGTATGAGCAAATATATATTTGATGACTCATAATGTTTGCAAACGTTTACTGTTGTTCAGCAGGATTTCATCCTAACTTCCAGGAAACATGACTTACTCCATACAATGTCCGTGATCTTGGGTTTTACTAAACACAATGTTTTGGAAGCTGGATTGTTTTTGTCATCAAGTATGAAGGTTCCTATTCAGCTGGGCCTTATAGAAGAATCTAGTATCAGTCACTGGACACTGAAAAAATTGTAACCAAACTGCACATATAGTGAAGTGTTCATTAAGAAATAAGAAAAACAAAAAAGCTTTATGTGGAGACCATCTCTGACTAGCTGTGATGGTATCAGTGGCCATATCACTTGTTACATTTTCGTTATATTTAGAATAAAGACCATTAAAGAAGTTGTCGAGCAAGCATAGGTTCACGAAACTTGGCACAGTGAACATTATACTTTACATAACGGTGTAACAGGATTTCTACTTGTAATTTCCAAATTTCTTCACCAATCTGAGTGAAATTTGGCACAGGAGATCTCCACATAATGCAGTTGGCCAGTTGCGGATTTCACGAAAACAGGTGCAGTGCAAGGCATACTTTACTTAAGAGTGTAAATAAATTTCTAATTTTACTTCCCACATTCAATGTCTGATTTGGATGAAATTCGGTATGACATATGCATATAATACTGCTAGGGACTTGTGAGGTTTGTAAAAATTAGCACAGGATTTTATTTAAGCATGCACCATGGAACTGTATGTATTTTGAAAGCATCACCTTGGTAAATTCTGTGTACTCTATCATGGATTACACCATCTAGTTAGCATTAAATAATATGAATGGCAGAGGTGCAACCAAGGCAGGTGCTGTTGGGCTGCTGACACGATTCTTATAACATGATTTTTAAAATAAAACACAAATTATATATATTGCCTCGTGGTCAGCGCCCCCAGTGAAGAATTCAGAGTACACAACTGAAGAGTGGGAGATTAGAACAGATAAAATGTGTAGACTAAACATGATTACTATTTTGGACACTGTCCATTTTCTTCAGTTATCCCAAACACAATGTTCCAGAAAGTGGATTTGTTTCCATCATCAGCTACTAAGGTCCTTACTTAGTTGGGCCCCTAAAAGGAACTAGTCACAATTACTTGATTAATTATATTAGTTTAAAAAAAAAGTATGCACCGTGATATTGTCAAATAACATACGCAAAAGATGACCCAAGATAAATAATGCTCCACCTCCTCCACACACACACACACACACACACACACACACACACACAATCATTAAACAATTACAAATATACTAAATAAAAACCAAGAATTAATATAAGTACAAAAAATCACTGTGGTATAAACTTGATAAAAGACTAGACATTGTTTCTAATACTGGATGGTCATTCTACATTACTACACAGGTGATATGTATCCTCTTCATTAGTTGATAGCTATGAATATGATAGTATAAAAGAAAGTGATGAATGCTCAGAGGTGAACACAACCTGAGGTTGTGGTGATGGTGAGCCGGAAGTGACATCTGAAGTGGATGACCCATGCTGACTATTCTTTCCAGAACCTGATTCCCATGGCATTGGTTGTTGGTTATATGGGTTTCCATTTAAATATTTTCCCATGTCTGCCTCAAAGAGTATGTTATTGATGTGGTGTTGAACAGTTGCACAGGTACGTCTGTCATAGCCTCGTAGCTTATGAGCGACATGTTCACCAAAAACAAAGCAGTCATCTCTCTTTTCATTTCTTTCAGAAACTTTTAGAATTTTATATGCTTCTGCAACTCTAGGATCTTCTACAATTCGCTTTTTATTTGGTGGAAAATTTTTCTTGGGTGATAAGAATTGTTTATGTTTAGATTGCTTCTCCTGGCCCAATGGTTCCCTTCCTTTGTGTACTTTGATACGGTCATGATGACCTAGTTCCAGGTCGTTAGTTGGAAGTGTCTCATTTTCCACCTCTCTGACAGCCCCAGATTCTTCAAAATCATCTTGCTCAATGGCCTGAAAGAAAATCATGACTGAAGTACATAACACAGACATGTACACACTCTGAATTTAACACTAACAGAATTAACCATTTAAAGACAAAGTGCAGACTGCTTTATTTAAAGACCCAGTTCGTACCACGCAGTAAACACTTCTCATTTCTGTTATAAAAACCAATAAATTTATGTTATATGGGGCGGAAGTCACTGTTTGTTCTGAGATAAATACAAAACAAATTAATACAGTGTGGGCCGAATGTATAGTTCTTAAGTTTAAACCTATTAGTGCATGAAACCAGTAGGCTTTAAAAGGTTAAATGTATGATGCTGTCCAAATTGTGTGTGTGTGTGTGTGTGTGTGTATATATATATATACACACACACACACACACACACACACACAGTAAAACCTGTCTTAAACGGAATCTCAAGGGACCAGAACATTTTTCCGCTAAAGCCAGGTTTCCGTTTAATCAAGGTACACTACATA
>Ga0268261_10003348_pt1 | contig 11780 bp, 3 predicted proteins | sample TergutNc150P1_FD_190353 | JGI IMG/M metagenome (GOLD analysis project Ga0268261, IMG submission 190353) | Nasutitermes corniger P1 segment gut microbial community from laboratory colony in Florida, USA - Nc150 P1 (SPAdes) (version 2) | ecosystem: Host-associated > Arthropoda: Insects > Digestive... | reverse complement strand
CAGTGTCTGTGAAAACACAGCCACGCGCTACACCGCTACGTCTTTTCTTTTTCTGCTGGGTATGCTACAGTGTTGCCATTAGCACAGTCTTCCAGGCGTACTTCACTGCTTACCTCATCGAACCTGGCTATGAGGAACCAATCAGAACAGTTGAACAAATGGTACAATCTGAAAGACAATTTGGTTTTAATGAAGGATACGAAGAAATGTTCGAGGAAACGTCCGAGTCCGTTGACTCAGCAATCCTCAAAAACGCAGTACGCTGTACTGACTTCGAAATGTGTTTAACGTGGGCAACTGAATATCAAAACTTTTCAATAATTTTAGAGGACATGACAGCGGAAATACTTCATGAAATCGGAAAATGGTTTGATGAAAACAAAAGACCTTCATTATGTAAATTGGAAAATGGTTTTGTCAGAACGGACGGATATGTTTTTCTGGTTAGGAATGGAAGACGTCTCCTGGAACTAATAAATGAAGTAATCGTTCGTGTACTTGAGGGAGGAATTTTTTCACACATAAAGACCTGGGCTTTCTATGAATACAGAGTAGAGTCAAAATTAAATTCCACTTCTTTCGCTGACTCCTACACTACAATCACTATCAGACACTTGCGCACGCCTTTCTATCTCTTCTTTATGGGAAATGTATTGGCACTTGTTTGTTTTATGATCGAAATTTTATGGAACCGATACACGACAAAAGGGTGTGGAACAAATTGTACGTCTCTCTGTCACAGACATGCATAAATGTAAACAGTTAACTGTGTATATTTGTGCCTTTTTGAATTAATTCTGCAAATATATAGTTGATTTTGTTAGGTGAAGCTTAAGGAATCGGAAATTCAACGATCTCAAGTAAATGAATAGGGCAACGGCTATGAAGCGAAGTTATGAATATAGAATTATTTTTATTCTAATTGTTGCAATTGTGTGAGGGTTTGAGAAAAGGATAATATTCACACAAATTACACAGATCTAAAATGCCTAGAACAAATATATGTGGGATATAGCAGCCAGATGTCAGTGTAAAAGGGTGCATAAAGTAGACTGTATTTGTTTCAAATCTCTGGATTGTGAGTACACATGGACACTATTAAACACATACTGCACGTACAGTTATATTAAAATGTTCGCTCATTGCCCGCGTCACTGCAGACGAACCACCTCACACGCCTACCAAGTCTCAACTACTGTTGCATTCCTAATCCAGACTACTCGGCGATAACACTGGCGCCGATTGATCAAAACAAAAGAAAGAGAAGGAAAATATCTAATAACTGCTATACAAGGTGAAAGCTTAAACAGTCAGTATGTAGTAAAATATAATTTAAATATTGCTTAATATTTTCAACTTGCTGTTATCACTATTGTCTTCGATGTGACCGTGTGAATGTTCGGTAGGATTTTCTGTTTCTCCCTCTTTTCCAAACTATTAACATTCCTTAATATACTACTTCCAAATGAACGGTCAGTTAAGTAAAGTATATCAGGATTAAAAATAACACATTTATGGTAACAATAATAAATAAATATAATATAATTTACATCTGTGGTAGCACACAAAATAAAATATAATAAAAGTTGAAATACAACCCAAAATCAGATATTCATTTCCAACAAGAAAAGGCTCCACATGCAAACACAGTACAAAATCTGTGTAATGTTGTGGCAAAAAGAACGAAAACTAATACAAGCCCGCGACACTGTCAAAGAACCGGAAATCACCGTCTAGCCACACGAAAACATAATTTAGGACAATCACAGTACCAAAACATAATTTCAATTTTACCAGGTAAAAAAACGCCCGAACTTTATTACGTTTCTTCTTTGCTGCCACAAATTGTTTGATTTCAGCAGTTCGAAGATGCTGGACTGTACTGTCCTCCTCTACTGGTTTGTCTACCATAGCACACTGCACTAACAGGCCAGATGGTCCAGCTTTCTGAGTTGCCGTCTGCTCAGTATCGCCATGTGCTCTGAGAGTACCAGCTGCCTGGTGAAAATCGCCAGAATGGCTGGCGACCTTCTGAGCGTATTTGATCATGTATCTTTGTACTACAAACTCCCAGTGTTTGACTTCTTTGTCGAAAATTCCATTTAGGGTCCCAAGTGTAATGGGGATATGAAAGACGCCGTCCACAGAGCCCCATAGGGAGAAAGGTATAAATACAACAGGGTGCTTCCTACTGCCCCCAGTAGATCGTTAGTGGCACTGCCACAATCATCCCAATACCATGCAGCCCTCAGCACGATGTTTCAATCTTTCTGTTGGATGGAACTTTGCTATTTTTAGCCGCCTCTGGAAGTTGTTTTCAGTGACGAGAACGCCAGGGGTTAATTTTTGGAAGGGGCCAGGTGGCTTTGCTCCTGCGAAGGGAGGGGGGTGCATGGAAATAAAACTTGTAATGTATGTGTACATATTGAGGCGTGTTAGCGTAAATATTGTTGCTGTGAAAAAGCAATATTATGTATTGTGATTGTGTCTGTTGTCATAATACCCAAGCGCGCAAAAATACATGTGCTATATTTTATTTTCTTCCGCTGCTTATCAGGCTCTTCCATATTTTTCCACATTATCTAAAAAAGCTATGATTAAAAAAATTGACAGATTATATGTGCTTGGTTTTCCCTGCAAATTTTATCTGAAACGTATCTGGTTCTAAGAGGAATTCAGCGATGTATTACATAGGTTTTTAAGAAAAGAGGTGGATTTCTTTTCATACGTTTTACATTTGAATTTTGTCGGTATATGTTCGAAAAAAATCAACCAGTAAATAATGTGGAAAACATCCAGGCAAGATATTTTATCTCTGTTTTTGGACGGATGAACAGACGGACGGACAAACTGAAGAAACATGTGGTCTAAATTCGTAATTTTGTGAACACACATATCGCAAGAAATTCAGGAAGAAAACGCCGTAGTTTATAGAAATCTGATGAATAGGAGAGGGGTGTGGGAATTGCGGACTGCATAAGGGAAATAAACAATGAAAGAACGAAAAGAGGCACATCGAGGAGGATATTTTATTTAAGATTATAGCCAACAGAATTTACATTAATAATAGACCGATTGTTAGCAAGACAGAAGAACAAATATATGTTTATATAAAAATAGTATCCAGCAAAAAATCATTGATAAGCTCAATGTCCATTGCACATTAGACTCCTGCTTGCAATTAAATTCTTTAATAGTACAAATATTTACATTTTAATTTAACACACACACACACACACACACATATATATATATATGTGTGTGTGTGTGTGTGTGTGTGTGTGTGTTTTTGTGTGTGGGTTTGTTTTACACAGAAAAATCTGCAAACAATTATATGGGTTATGTACTATTTTTATAAAATTCTTGCGGATTACTTGAACAGATACTCCACTAACACATAAAAGTGATTGACAATTATAAGTAATATTATAATATATTATAATACATTACAATATATTTGTTTTAAATCAGTAATCATATTTTTATATGACGTGTTTTTACTTGTGATTGTATCCCGGAAAATAGCGTAATTAGTCCAAAACCATTCTGGAAGACTGGCAAACTTAGGATGAGCGGAAAGATTTCCTTGGTACGTGGCATCCACTTCTACCCTTATATTTTATTTCTTTTTCCCAACTAGCATGTATATGTTGTGAAGAATATGTTCATGTACTGCGTGGAGACTTTTAATGAATTACTGCGAGAGAAATATTTTTAAAAATCTGGAGCTTTGCGAAGTGTTGACTGGATATTTATCATTGGAGCGCCATCTTGGCGGTGACTGTGCGATTACGTGGCATTGGACCAAATGTTTTACAATTTTTTCTTCAAACAGGGTATAGTTCAACCTTACTTATGTCCATATTTTATTACTTATCGCTTTCCTAGCGGTAGCTTTAATTACAAATATAATATAATAACTATAATATTCATTAATTTTAAATTATTATAGGCATCAATGGTAATGTAGAAAGTAGTAACCATGATGTAATACTCCAAGTCCTTATTTTGATATTCTCCATTCTAATGGGCAAGTGAAAATTTTCTTCAAATTTTATTGACAAATTTGGACTGGCGCCCACAAAATGGCTCACCAACTCTGGAGAATGAAAAATATAAAACAGTAAATAATACCCGTAATTTGCTTGTCAAAAAGTGCCATTATTTGGAATTGTTCCCGTTAAACATAAGATATCCTTCTGTTTCTTAAGATCTGCCTGTTCCCAACTCTTGGTCATTTAGGGCTGTGGAACTACTTATGTTGAACTTTGACCCTTTTTTGCACACAGTTGCGATTTAGTTACCTGTTAATTATAAAAATATCTTATTTATTTCTCATTTATTAGCTTAAGTATTTACACAGAGTCAGTTCACATTTTTCTGCATGGTGCATTTTCTGCATTTATTGCTGCTGTGCCTGTGACTATAACAATGTTTCTGCATTGTTTTCAGATAATAGTGTATATAATGTAATAGTATGAAGGGCATTAAGAGATTGTTCTAGATTGAATTCCTCATCCCAGAATCAAACCCTGAAAGGCAGAGCAGTCTGTAACATTTGGCATGCTATTATTTGTGGGTTTCTAGCTGTGGAGATTCATGTTAGATCCCAGGACAGGTACTGTGAGATTTGTGGTGGACATGATGGTACTGTGAGTGGCCTTTCGGGAAATGCTGCTATTTGCCCATGTCAGTATCAGTCAAGCAGTTTTTCGTACTCAGGCTCTGTATTATAGCAGCAATTGACAGCTTTGTTTGAAAAAAATGGTTATAAAGCTTTCACTGCAATGCATCGTGAGATAATGAGGGGAGGGAAGAAAATTTCACATTCCGTCTTCAATCGTAAGCATTCAGATTCCATTGTTACAGAAAGCAATTTTTCAGAAACTCTGAATCCTCACGTAAGATCAATATAAAGAAATAATACCTGTAATATAACAATAAGACAGACAATGTACGTATAATGTAACATTGGTGTGTTTTCGCTTAACAATTTTTGTCCGAAGAGCAAATAGTATTGTACATCCTAAGTGTTTGTTTGTAGCCATAGTCACTTCGGATGTGAAGTGCATGTGTCATATTATATTGTCATCTGTGTCCTGATCGACTGTATCGTATTTTACTGCATTTTTCCACATTATATCGGAAAAAGCACAATTGCTGGTAAATATATTGAACTTGAAATGCATATCTGGATATAAATATTTATTTACTTATTGTTACTGAGTCTGAATTTTGCAGTTGACCTTGGCAGTGATCTGCGCTGGAGAGAGCGGACAGTTATCTGTTTGTGACCAGTAGCTGTAGTGTTACAGTTACAAACACTTTTGGCTAAATTAAGTTGTGTTTTATGCGTGTGAGATCATATTGTTAGGTGTTGTTGTGTGCTATGTGTTCAGAGGTGCCAATAAATTTGTCTACAAGGTTCTTGTAAAAGAAATATCTACCTATGACTACAATTATTTGTTCAAATACCACGTCATGTATTGATAAACACTCATGGTTTGATGGTATAAGTGTGTTGCCCCGATTGTCGTTGCGTTGTGCAGGCCAACTACATTCTCTCAATTAAATGACATTGCCTACAAATATATATGCACGTATGTCACAAATAATTGTCCTTCCCACTGAACTTGTACGTTTTGTATGACTATTTAAATACAGCTAACAGTTTCTTAGACATTAGGTAGTCTTTCTTCAGTAATAAAGGTCTGAGTTGCTCCGTTGAAAAAAATTATATACGTGTGTTAGTTCAATAAATTGCAAATTACAAGATTGTTTCACGGCTCAGGTGGGTAATCGCCGGTCTCACATTACGGTGACCGGGGTACTATTCCAGACCGCCGCCTATGAAATTTGTGGTGGATGAAGTGACACTGTTAAAGGTTTTCCTGTTACAGGTTATCCTACCAACAATATGTTAATTTTACCAAGAGAACGAAAAGCGAAATTTCTATATCTTCAAAAATCATAACTCTTTCTGATAACTGAGAGCATCAGCCAGAGTAGTAGTTACACATTAATTCCTCTGTGTCACTTTGAATTCATATTTTCTTCCTGTGGAGACATCGGCAATTCTACGAGGCAAACTGCCAGGATTGAAAAAGATCCTGATCGTGTTGTTGTGTTATGGTGTGTTGCGGTGTGCGTCTGTACATGGAATGTGCCTGCGTTATATTTCGTAGAGAAAACTTGGTCTCTTTCAGTGTTTTATATATATATATATCGCGGTGGACAACACATCTGCATACAGAGTAAGCACTGAGCATTCACATAAAGCACATCCTAAAAACAACAGTGCACAACAGTGAGCAGCTGTTACCTATATTCACCGCACGTTATGAAAAAACATTGAACAAATTACACGCTTACATTAACCAATATTACATCGTACTTTGAGTTCTACTGCATAGTTACATGTAATACAACAACATTTAAATAACTCTCCAGGGATCCAAAACTGACTAGCACATTCACTTCTTACACTATGGACCAGTGACAACATTATAACCGTAAACATTCTGCGGAAGGACATATACTTGTGCTGCCCACTACTTTCAGCTTTTTACTAGCCTTCACTTCAACATCCACGTACACAAGGACATCGTTGTTTTATAAAGTTCTTAAGTTTAAATTTACAGATTTCATGAAATATCCAAACTCTATTTTTAATGTGTAATACAACTTACATTATCTCCGTTTAACGTAAGACCAGATCTCGTCCATAACATTCATGGCATTATAATATATATTTCCCATTATAAATGCATTTAGCTAGAAGATGGCTTTTATAGTCGAAACATATTTATGATGGTAATTACAAATAGATTAGTATAGACTTGATTTATATTTATTTTATTTACCAGTATATTTAAATCACAACGTGCATTCCTTGTTTAAAATTCTCCGTATTTCTCCGAAACTCACACCTGTCCAAAAAAGAATGTGCACGGCGTCACATGGCAGAAGACTGTAGCTGCAGCAGACATCCGGCGGTTTGTTTAACGAAGCTGTCTCTGTGTAATTGGAACTGCGTTGATGAGACAGTCTGGCCTCAACTGAGGTTGTATAATCCTCAGATATGATGGCCTGACTGCTTGACGAGGTTTGAACCCGAGGTATCCAAAATATTATCCAGACGTGCTGCTCTTTTGACCGTCGGGTTTGGTATCAGATATTGGAAGGCAGTAAGGAGTATGAGAAAGTCTTTATACAGATCATAACTTGGGAAGGGGAATTGATTTTATACAAGTTTTATGACTCATACGTACCCTATGCACATCCACTCACAAACACTGTGTCTTATTTACACAAGAACTTAACGTTGATTCTTCACCAAACTCTCCGTAAAAAAAATTGTTTTGAAGCAGTTCAGAGTTACGTCTTCTAGCCCACATACCGATGTCATGTAATCGAATATTTTATCCTCCTATTTGGAGGTTATTTAAAAATGGGGAATGCCGTCAAAGTTTTTCAAGTAGTTCTGTGTTCTAAAAAAGTAATTATAGTGTATTGTAATTATATGTGCTATATAATGATTGAAATTATTATTTAAAGCGTTGATTAAACGTACGTGCATTCTGAAGGGCATTCCCGTTTTTAGAGTGACACCGTCCTCATGTGTCTTTCTCAGCACAATTTTAATTATCCCGACAACGCATATCCACATAGATCTAGTATATTGGTTTTTATTACACACTGCTACGTGTATCGGCTGTCCAGATTAGCCATCATAAGGTGTCGGATACACAAAAAGAATACAAAAAGAGTCCTGTCTTGAGAGTGGTGCGAATTATTACAATATTAATACCACAACGGCTTGTGGTAACATTAAAATGGAGCACTCCACTTGTACTGCCTGTTTTTAAATCCTTATGTTTGCAAAGAAATTGCACCCCTCTGTTGGGACCGTAGAGCGGATCACTTCTGCAATACCAGTTGTTAATGAGGTAATATTTATTAGTGTTTTGGAAAAGTTCTGTATTTACGATAAAACATAAAACCATAACAAATTGAACGATAAATCTAGCTTCTGCTATAACAGAAATTTCGAGACCACAGTTGGACATAAATATGAGCTCTAAAGACACGCCCACTCTTATGCCACGTCACGCTGTTTTCAGTCTAATTTGTTGCGTGTATTCACTTAAAAGTAAGTAATATTCAGTAAACAACATATTTCATGATATGTAAAAATCTTCCCTGATTTGTTAGATAAACCGTAACAGCTCACAACATTATATTACGTTTGTTACTGATGCTTAATACGACAGCTGCAGACGGCACGAACTGCTTTAGATACGAAAGAAAGTGTCCAGCTGACTGCCAATTTGTATGGACATGAGGAATTACTTCGATATGCATACTGCGATAAATATTTCTTTAACAAACATGGACTGCGAAAGCTTTGCCATTACTTAATTTTTTCATTTATCCATTTATAACATTTTATTTGTTTTTTATCTACTTTATTTTACGGTTCACATAGATTGTACCTAAGGATTTCTGTAACATGTTTATGTATGAGGTATAAACTTACTATTCCTTTTTCTGAATAATAATGTTATAATACATAACCCCGTAGAAAGAGACCGCTCTCCCTTTAAATCTTTTCGTGTATCCTACATTTACCTAATGATAGCCGATTTGGACAGCCGAAACATGTTGCATAGTATAACAACAAACAATTGCACTACATCTATATGGTTGTATTTGGTAGGATTATTAGCAACTTATATTCAGGTTTCTTACATACCACAGCAACAGAGCAATTTTCACAATACAGACGTCAATATTAAAAACAGAACTTGTTTCTATATTTCTTTCTCTGACAACTTCTTCCTCCTCATTGTCGGTGTACAAGTTTCTTGTTGCTCCTGATCAAAATCATTGACACCTACACACACTCAGTAACACTCCTCTGGGCATAGGATCGGTCAGTCGCAGAATTCGCTACCTAAACAGAAATAACAACAGGAAGCCATACATTCACTGGGTAGGATTCGAACCCACAATCCCAGAAGACAAGTGGTCGTATACTGACGACTTAGACCGCGCATTCACTGGGATCTGCCCGGTATTTTTTTTCTTCGAACGGTTTTTGAAAGCAATACAAAAGAGATTTCCATTTTCTCGGAAATTCAACTCAATAAATCCTCTCATTCGTACAGATAATTTCGGATATTAAAAATGTCCCCGAAATGCTAGACTATGAACTAAACGACATCTTGTTCGCAGTTACCGCAATGTGCTGGTGTCACTTTACAAAGACCGAAATTATCGGCAGTAAAGCAGATTTTGTGTGAGATCGAATAATATTTGAAGGAGTTACTAAAGCAAAACAAATCAGCTGAACCATTAAAAATTGATAGACAGGCCTATTAAATTTCTAAAGGAAATGTCGCCCACAGTGGAGAACACACGTTGATGTTCAAGACATTTTTTCAAATATTCTAAAATTACGTTCAGTCAAAACACATCTAATTTATTGTCAATTATAAATGTGGCGACATACTTCGGCTCATAGAGTCATTATCAGACACATTATTGAAGCATGTTTAAGGTACATCAAGTAAATGTGCACGCTTTTGGGATCCCAAAATGCTTACAACAGTAAGAGAACATGGATACAAATTAGGTTGATATTACTATAATAATAATTATATTAAAACTTATTTATGTGTTCCTTAAAATTGCTCGAATTGGCAATAGAGTAAAAATGGTAAAATATATAAAAGGATAGGGACATATACTGAAGTCGAAATGGTCTTTATATATACAATATACTAATGCTGGAAGATGTTTTCTGTCTTTAGACTGGTTTTTATGTTGTTGTCGGGCTCTCTTATTATGCCTTGGCGTTCCACTGTTCACTTTTTTCAACTCAGGGGGGCACGTTTTTGAGATGAGTGTCGCCCGTCTAGTTTTTGAAGTTACTAGGTTGGTGCACGCAATGATATTAACAATCCTCTGATTGTAATGTTTTATTTCCAGCTTCCTAGTAATCTGTCACTCAATAGTATGTTCTTATAGAATGGTGTGCGCGTGTGTACTGCACGTCAGTTTTATACCGATGTACATTTGCGTTAGGACTCGGATTATCAGTCTTATGTCGGTAATAGATTTATAGACGGAAAGTGTCCCTGAGTTGTGTGCTAGTGCGAACTAACTTTTACGACATTGTCGTAAAAGTTAGTTCGCATGTCGCTAGATTTATAATTGACAATAAACTAGTCGTGTTGTTATTGAAATTAATCTTAAAATATTCAATTGAAGACACGTCGAGATGGCACCAATTTAAAAAAAATTAACAATTATTTGTTAACATCTCAGCTTAAGGGAAAGATACAGGTTTTTATTCAACATAGATTTATTAGCACCTTGAATACATTCATGGCATATGGTTTTATATTCCACATTCATTCATGCTTCTTCTGTTGTTTCAACGTTAGGACACGTGTGCTACTCGCTGCGTTAAGGCATTTATTAAGAGTTTTATTTCCCGCCATCAAAGCAGTTGCTTTTGCTGTTACCCCAGCTCGCTAAACCACAATTACTTGTAGCACCTGGTTCTGTTGGAATTTGCTGCAAAGAAAGCAACCAGTACTTCATTAAATGTGTTATATGAAAACCATCTCTGACTTGCTGTTTTCGGTTCATACCTAAGAAAGTTTATGTCTCAAACGTTTACCTTTAAAGCATAAAAGTATAGCAGGATTACAACCAAAATGATCCTGCCACTGTGGAAAGTCAAATACAAATCTATTTTCTTATATATAACAATATATATACATTGTTACTAATAGTGGATTTTTCAGATGTCCTTTGCAATGATTTGCGCTGGAGAGAGCGAACGCTCATCTATTTGTGACCAGTAATTGTAGTATTACAGTTACAGAAACTTCGGGCTGAGTGCAGTCGTGTTTGTGCGTGTGAGATAAAATATTAATTTTCTTTATTGTATTATGTGGTTACAGCTGTGCATACATTAGGCTCTTAAGCTTATTTTAAACGAAATGTCTAATAAATGAACAACAGCATTAAGTAAAATACTACGTCACACATTGATAGGCATTCGTGTTTTGATGGTATCTGTATGTTGCCCCGAATATGGTCGCAAGTGTTACGGTTTCCTACCCACGCCCTGCAGGTAGACTGCACTCTACTGAGTAAGTGACTTTGAAGGCAAATATACATACATACATACATAACATAACAAACGGATTCGCACAAGGGTCATGCTGCGGTCCAATATTGTGGAACATTCAATACGACACAGTACTCAACCTTCAATTTACCGACCATACAAGAGTAGTGGCATTTGCAGATGATCTGATACTCATGATAAGATCAGACAGCATAAGTGAAGCAGAAAATATTGCAAACGTAGAAATGGGGAAAATTACAATGTGGGCAGAAAACAACAAAACAAAATTTAACGAAGAAAAGTCGCAAGTAATGCTAATGACAAGAAGGAAGCGCAAAGAACAAAAAGAAATATTAGTATACATAAATAATAAAGCTATCCCACAGGTACAAAAATTAAAATACCTGGGAATAATATTTGACAATAAACTTTTATTTAGAGAGCACATAAATTACGTAGCTGATAAATGCAAAAAACTTATATTTCAACTGGCTAAAGCGGCCAAGTTAAACTGGGGCTTAAGCCATAAAGCCCTGCAGACAATATACTTAGGAGGAATCCAACCCCTGCTTATATACGGAGCCCCAGTATGGATTAAAGCCATTAGAAAAGAAAACTACAAAGCAAAACTACT
>Ga0268261_10003347_pt1 | contig 11781 bp, 10 predicted proteins | sample TergutNc150P1_FD_190353 | JGI IMG/M metagenome (GOLD analysis project Ga0268261, IMG submission 190353) | Nasutitermes corniger P1 segment gut microbial community from laboratory colony in Florida, USA - Nc150 P1 (SPAdes) (version 2) | ecosystem: Host-associated > Arthropoda: Insects >... | reverse complement strand
TAATAATTTAACCCTTATCCTGCTAATGTGGAGAAAATGGTGAGCTCCTAATAATGCCAGCAAATAGCAGATGGGATTTAATTTGGGGTTTAAAGGGTTAAGTAATAATCTTCTGTATGTGAAATAATAATAGTAATCATCAGCAAAGGCATACCTTTGCACTATTAAGAGTTGAATGTTGGATATAGATCATTGATATGAAAAGATGAGCAGAGGACCAAGTACTAAACATCAAGGAACTCAATGCCTTAAAATTATGACCCACTTTGAATGGGTGTTGAATGCTGATCACAACTGTAGCCAGTAGGCACCCACGTGTCTTTTATGTTCACAGAAATGTGTCAAGCTGCCAAACATGAATACTATGAGCAAGGCACAACTGCTGGAAATATTTTACCGAGTAGCTGTTCCTCTACCACAGCGGAAATACAAAGACAACCGAAGAGGAAGACTTCTAACAAAAATGAGGAGAAAGCAAGAGAGGAGCAGACAAAAAACAGAAACTGCAGAAAAAAAGTATACACTGTATTTGCATTGTGTTGTTAGTATACTTTAATATTAAAGCTTGCATTTATTATCTTGTGTTGTACATCATCATAATCTCAATCTCTGTCATATAACCCCTACAATTCACACAGCATTCATTGCAACTGATTAAGTTACATATTACCAAAGTGCAGGACAATTACACATAACAAATTTGAAATGACATTGCAGATACAGATTGTGGTCTATTTTAAGGTGCCTGAAAACCTAATAGGGAATTTGAGGAAATCCATGAAAATGTCAGACTTATTGAATAACCTGCAAGTAGATTGACAGGATTGGGTTGTTTGCATTCACACATAAGGAGTTCTTTGTAATGTTACTTTTAACACTGTATTGCACCAAACTGTTTGATATACACTCCACCTGCTTCATGACAACCATATATTCTTCTTGACAGGTCCAGTATTACATATGGGTTCAGCGAAGCTTCAACATCACGTGGACATGGCACTGCAGATAGGCTGAAACCACCTCCAGATACAATAAATTTTGAACGCAAGAAGATAAAGCTAAGTTCCAGTTCCTTAAGGTCTGATGACTTGGAGAGCATTCAGATAAAAAGGCTCAAAAAGTTTGAGAAACCCAATACTAATGGGGATATACTTGATAGGATTGTCATTAAGGACAGATGCAAAGAAAGGGAGAAGAAAACCAAGAGTGAAGCACAGAGCATAAAACACGAGCCAACAGACGATGGTAGTACAAATACAGCACCAGAGCAGTCTAAATCACAGGGATTTGAATTGCATAGCAGGGAAAAGGAGTCTGGATCTAGAAGGATCAAACTTAAGAGGTCATATAGCAGTTCCAGTTCTGAGGTAAATGCATGGCTGTTGTGAACATTGCTGTCTCAAATGGATACATGTACCCAAAACCCTGATTTTATGTTTTAGTGGGGACTACCTAAATGTGCCCAAAATCATCGAAAATACAAAACGCGTGAGAGTAAAGGAAAATGGGGTACTATATATGTATATCATTCACATAAGTGTACTCTTGATCTTTCTTTGGTCTCTCTGGAAACCATGTGACAAAATCTGATTTTTCATGGAACCCCTATAACATCATTGTGTAGTTTTTGGGTAAAAAATGAAATAAAACTTTTGAAAAAATAGACTTTCATTTACATAAAACATTTATTTATACACGTTTATAAAAAACAGAATTTTCTTGCAAGTTTTTAGGTTGTGACTGAGTTGTAGGTGAGAATATGATGCTGCCTGACTGGGTAAATGGTTCTGTATGTTTTGGGACAACATAATGGTTTCATCTTCAGAGGTTGAAATTTTCAACACTGACTATCCAGTGATGCATTTCACCTCCCAGAAAAACAGAGTCCTCAAATTAATACCTTAAGGTGTGTTTCAGAGGCTTGCTCTACTTCCATCACCCTGATAAAGGAGAAAGGATAGATGTCAAGAACTTCAGTTTTTGGCTAAGTACAACATGGGTGATGGCTGGAAGATATTAATATATTTGTGTCAGAGCACAAACATCTATAGACTGGATAAGCTATGAAGGACTAATTATATGAAAAGGGTTCAAATAATCCAGAACTATCATACTTCCAAGTCTCATGATTTACCCGCACATTGTCCGTCTATTATACTTGTGGTGATAAAGTGTAATAGTGTCATAGTTATGGAACACGCAGACTTTGCTGGCACTGCTTGTGTTACTTGCAACATATGCTAACGAGAGAACATGAAATAGTTTTAGCAGTAGACAGAGGATGTTCGTTTAATTAGTTTAGAGTTTTAATGAGGAAGTATGCAGGAAAGCTAATTTCCGTTTTGTTTATTTCAGAATCCACCTTCCACATCCTCATCTAGCAAGGATTCCGAAGGCAAAAAGCACAAGACAAAAATTATCTGGCCATGAAGTGAAACCAAACATGTGTTTGGTATACTACATTTAACCCTTTGTGGCTCATCTCTTTTAATATTTATTTCTAGTTGGTCCATATTCATTTTAATAAAACATCTTCACACTGACTTTGACTGCATCATGCAAGGTGTGACAAAGGACCATAAAATAAAATGATGAATTTTGATGTCAGAGGACCACAACAAGGACCTATTTTCTACATTCAACGTAGCTGTGCAAACTTAATTCCAGGAGAATTAAGTTTCACATATTTGATTCTCTTATTTTGTGACATGCAGCTGAAAGAGGTGGGTTTTTGAATGCCGGTATGTTCTGTGGACAATCTTTATTCTTAGGAATTTGAGTTCTGTAATGTTTACAGCTTCATAATCAGTTTACTAGTGGACCTCAAACAGTTAAGAATGTAAATTATTTTGTCAGTTTCAATGCCAGGTGACCTTAGTTTCTTTGCCTAAACTGTAGTTCTGTTGTGAAAATTCAGTGTAACAGATGTAAAGAATTTAAGACATTAATAGTCATATAGAGCTACTCCCAGTTATTTTTCAAAGGCAATGTTTACTCTTTAAGGTGAATGATTGTGGTAAATAATGACATGAATTGCATGGAAACCTGACATTCTGCAGCTTGCAGGAAGTTCTGCAACTGTCAGATGTGTTAGCTGCACAAATTGGTCATATCAGATGTACTACAGTTCAGAAATATTGTATTTTCTTTTTTACTTTGAAGTTTCAGTCGTTCTGTGTGGGTAACTGTTATGCTGTGCTTTCAGCCATGAATATTTATTATTTATTGCCTTTGGTTTTTTAAGATAATTTGCAGTTCTCTTGTGCAGATCAAAATCTCCTAACTGTGAGACATGGTGTGTGTGTGTGTGTGTGTATGTATGTAGAGTACACAGTCTATTGAAGATACATTTGTGGGATGAGCTTTTCATGCTTTAAATTGAGAAAAATCTTAATAGGGAGTTGTGTCACAATCAAACAGAAAATACTGCTTGGTTACAAAAATATCATATTTACTCTATATTTAAACCCAATGTTGTTTTATTTAGTTCACTTTATATTTAATTTTTATATTTATTTTATGGGACAAAAAAATCATGAAAAATTAAGTAAAATTGGCTTTCACTGTTCAAGATGTTGTATGAGTAATTCTGCTGTCAGTGCGATATATGACGACCAATCATAAGATACCTTACATCCATTACTTATGATCAATCGATAACTGTTCACGTAGAATAATGCTTTTATATATATATATATATGTGTGTGTGTGTGTCCTGCCACAGGCTGTCTGATATGCTAAATCTTGAGAATGGATGGTACACTGTTGTGACTGTTCACATTCAATTGTAATGTTGATTCACTTTATTTTAATCAATCATGGCATTGTTTATGTGACCTAAGCTCCAAAATTGTAAATATGAGCTTATGTTGAGGCTCCAAAACAGTGTGAGGACCATATTATCCTGCTGTAAATGCATGAGAAACCTTAAACTTAGGAAAAACATGCATTGTTTATATGGGGTTTTGGCCAAGGCCACAAAAAATTAATCTCAAGTATGGGAATAAATCAAGACAAATTATACACTGTTTATATGGATTTTGGCGCCAGGATCACAAAAAATGAACCTAAGTGTGGGAATCTTATATTGAAATTCTACTGTATATGTACACCACACACAGCAGACAACAGAATCTTCATTTAATATTTGATTTTTCCCTTGGGGAAAGTATGTATGTACATATGCATACTTTTGAGTTGTGAGCCAAACATTTTTGGAATGGGGCAATATAACAATATTAGCCTTACCTTTGTTACAAGTCAGTTTTGTCCCCTTTTGGACTATATGTACCAGACCCAGTGTCTCTTCCTCTGCCCACAGCAACTCTGGAACTCCTGTTCATGATGCTGTCGAGAACCATTTGAGATTCAGCTTATTTCTCCACACTGTCTTTGAATCTTATCAATTTAACTGGATTTTCATCTTCGGGAAAAGGAAGATGTTAGGAATGAAGTTTCTGTCTTTTCTTTTGGGGGGTGGGCATAATCTTGCAGGTACTTTGCAAACCAAAAGTCTGGTCATCATTCAGCCTGTGAGCCACAGATTTTGCAGCACTCTGCCTCATATATTAAATCTTTGGATAAAATGTGCCATATGATAGGCCTAGAATGTTACAAACACAATCACATACCATCTGTCCTTATGGATGGCTTGATGCACTTTTTCCACATTTTCATCAGTCTCTTGATGATGTTTGGCCTGAACATTCGAAATCCTCAACCCGATTATGGCCACTTCTGAAATGTGATAAGACCAAGCCGTAAAGTGGAATATATTAAATGGTTGTTCCAGTATATAAATACTGTGAACAAAGCCTGAACTGTCTGCAGGCTGCTAATGGACTCAAGGTCTACAAGGTAAAAATATTTTATTTTAAGATTTGATAATCTTTGCTGATTGTCTTTTTTGTGTGCTTTGAATTGTGAATAATTTTGTTTTATTGTAAGATTTGAGATTCTCATGGCAGTAAACTATGTGTGGTATACATTTACCAACATTTTGGAGGAGCATGCTGTCATGGTCAAAGAATGCAACATTTTTCTCTGAAATGGTGGTAAATATGTACCAGACTAAATGGCAAAAGCTCAGATATCAGTAATGTAATTTACTTTCATTATTTTTCATCTTGAGCAGACCTGAATTTCCTTCCTGTGGCACAGACCCCATGGCATGGAGGAGGTGTGGGTTAGGGAGGCCTCCAGAGGTACAGAATATTAACACTTGTCATGCCTTCTTTCACACTGGATTCTCTTGTGAGGGAAGGTAGTATTTTGTATCCCTGTTATGGTATGTGGGAGTGTTATATGATGTAAGTCTGCAACAGCTCTCATGTCACTCCTTATGACTGTCTCTGATCAACACTTGTCAGGTTTGCACAGAATGGTGATGCTGTGCTATATTTGGTGGTCATTAACAAGTTTTGAAGGTCAGGAGAGTTTTTTATGCAAGGAATGTTGTGTATAGGTGTGAGTATGCATGTGTGCATGTATGCACTTCTTTCTTGGTATATTTGTAATATCATTTCAGTATCTTAACTCTGTACCACACCATTTAAATTCACTGTCTCCTGAGGCTAACAGACCAGATAATTGAAATCCCTAAGCATGGCAAAGGGATAAATGTTTATATATATTTATAAAAGGGTGTTAGTATTGTACATGTAAAATAGAAAAGGAGAGTCCCATGCTTTGTTAAAGTGTCATCTGTGTAGTTTCTGAAAATACAGTGTTAAAAGAATGTAAACTGACTCTGTAGAAGTATGATATTTTATAATAAAATCAGAATGAATCAATCAGCAAAAGGAAGAGTTTTGGAATTTGAGTGCTATGTCTGCAATTCTATTTGTATTTGTGTATAAAAATACTGTGAAATTATCAATATTTCTTTGGAAGTTACCATCATTTGAGGTTTGTCATACAATGCTAATTCTGTGTCTGTCCCAGAACTGAAATTTGTGTAATAACCCAAATTATAGCATCCTTCACAGTTACATTATACCTGTGAGGGCCTTTCTTACCCATTTTCTTCCCCCTGACCCCCTCTTTTGGTGATTTTGTTGAATACCATCCTTGCATTTTTGGAATTTATGAGAACATTTCTTGATATAATAATTATATTCCTACAAAATAAAAGTTGAACATTGTGCAATTTCACAAGAGAAGTGTATCTTGAAACCTAAATTTCCTGGAATTAAGGTCAGAAACTTTAAAATAAAAGTTTCCAAGTTTGATACAAAGGGTGAACACATACATTCAAACTGTATCACCACCAAATTATAGGCATTAAAAATGTAAGATTTGAGGTTGTTATGCAGGTGTGGCTGAAGGTACAAGTCATCTGATAGGTGACAGTGTTGAAGGCACTACTAACATCCCAAACTGCTTGCCCAGTTACACTGTCACATCCCACAAGACTTTAATCTTCATAAAAAATGCAACAGTTCATATACTGTATGTGCTGGCATTCAGAAACTCCATTGTATTGATAGGACCCATGCATGATGCCTCTCAAATCCAATGGGAAATTTAACAAGGGGATATTCCATCCTTCGTACATATAGATATATGAGTCATCAGGTGTTTGGACAACTCATTCTTTGTTTGAGAGTCAAGATTTTCACAGTAGTGATCATTAAGATTACAGTCTTCAGGGATGTGATGCAATTTAATACAAACCCTGACATAGTGCCTGCCCCCAAAATGCCCATGACAGTCCATGAACAAATTCCCCATTATACAGAATCTCTATTTATGGTCACCCTCCATATACTGCTGTGGGCCAGGTAGCGTAGTCGGTATAGCAACTGGCTACCGGTTGGAGGGTCTGGGGATCGAATCCCGGTGGGGGGTGAGGTTTTCCGCACCTGTTTAGACCGGCCCTGGGGGCCCACCCAGCCTCCTGTACAATGGGTACTGGCTCTTTCCCGGGGGTAAAAAGTGGCCGGGGCATGACGCTGACCCCTCACCCCCTTCTAGTGCCATTGGTCATGAAAGAGTAGAGCTATACCTCTACTCCTCCTGTGGGCTGTACAGAGCCTCAGTGCCTGTACAAGGGTGCACTTGACTCTACCGTACCTTTTTTTTTTTTTCTCCATATACTGCCATAGACTGCAGTGAACAAACAGTGGCACTATGTTGGGGTTTGACTGTGGGTATGTATGTGTAGGTACCCATCTTCCAGACAACATGGCAGACAACAGTCAATGTCCACTTGAATTTCATGTCTCCCATCAGTGAAGCATGGAAAAGAACTGTTCTTGAACTGGTAACTATCACTGGTTCATGACAATCCTATTCCACTCTCCTGCCCTCCAATAGCTCCAACTGACCCACCTTCCTCAAACTGTCATATATAATTGATAGAATTTTTCCCCTGTACCACCTCAAACCACCAGCTCAGCCATCCTGAATGTGCAGGAACTGCATTCCTCCAAAATGTTATAAAATTTTAACCACTATGTGGTGCACAAACCCAAAAGAAGACAATGATACATGTGGCATTACATTATGAGAGACTATAATTGTAATGACTATGAATGGTATTGAAATGAATGCAGTACTGATAAAAATGCTGAAGAGAAACTTAGTATTATGTATAACTAACTTTTGGGGTTTGATTGTGATGTATGTTGAGGCAACTACAGTGTTTCATATATAATGCAGTTCCCACCTTCAGGGTGACAATTGTATGCCAATCTGTTGGAACAGTTTCAAGATATGATGCAGCTAAACTCCAAAAATGAAAATTTACACATTACATGTACTGCAACTGTTATCTTGATTTAAATGTAACTGTCAGAAGACATAAATATATATTACTTTGAGGTTTATTAGTGTCCATCTCTAACAGACTGAAATACCAGATCCAGCAGAAAGTTAAAATACCCCACTTTAATGACAATGACTGAAAATTAAATTACTGGCCAGCAGTGTGGCAGAGAGAAGCCACATGAAATTAAGTGCAGTGGTTGAAATACAGTTTGCAAACAAAAAACTCCTGAAGAACAAGGATCTCAACGCGGCCAGTAAACTACAGATATATAAATGTATCATACGACCTACTGTAACATACGGCTGTGAAACATGGGCTATGACAGTCACAGAACAAAATCACCTACTGGTTTTCGAGAGAAGGGTACTTAGAAAAATATATGGGCCAACATTAGACAATGATGGCACATGGAGGATAAAAAAAAATGAATTAGAAATTCTAATTAAGAAAAAACATATTGTAAGATTTATAAAATCACAGAGATTATGATGGGCAGCACATGTAATCAGAATGGACACAACAAGAATTGTTAAAAAAGTAACTGAATGGGAACCATGCTCATCAAGACCAGTAGGAAGACCAAGACTGAGATGGCTTGACCAAGTAGAAGAGGATTTAAAGAAGATGAAAGTGAGAAACTGGAGAGAGAAGTGTAAAGATAGAAGACTGTGGAATGAAATCGTAAAGCAGGCCAACACCCACCAAGGGTTCTAGCGCCGATTGAAGAAAGAAGAAAGAAAGTTGAAATACAGTGTGGTTCTTCTTCTTTCTTTCTCTAACATGAAATCAATTTCATCTGTGTATACACATGTTCATACATACAGACATGCCTTATGTATAATTACACATCTTATGTATAATCCTCACTATATTGTTCAAATACAGCATCACTATATACTGTGTGAGATTTGAGGTTCTCACAGAGTAGTCTAGCAGTCAGAACTTCTTGCACTGCTAGACCATGAAGACAGAGGCAGTACATTCCTCCAAAACATTTGTAACTGTTCACCACTCAAGGTAGTGTAATATCCCCAGATGATCCACATTTTTTTGAGTCTGACCTAATAAATTAGGAAGAAGAAACTGTACTGTTGAAATTGCCAACCAGTGGTAAAACCATTGACATGCAGCCACAAAGATGTATGGGTAGTGGTGGCAGTGTAGCTGAATGCATCCATAATCCTGGCTGCAGGTGAATGTGAATGCTCCGGTTCACACCCCAGCTACCTTACCTCTGGTACCCATTGAGTAGGAAGCTGGATAGTTCCTAGATCATCTGGGCATGGTGCAGAAGAGAAAAATCTCTTGCCTCTGTTGAGAAGCAAGCCATGATTCCTCCGATCTATGAGCTCATAGCTCAGTCACACATTTATAAACATACAGATTCATGAGAGCTGTTAAAATACTGCAGTATTTGAATAACTGAGGTTACCAACAGGTCCAGGTATGGGAGGGATGGGGTTTCTACACTCCACACCGCACCTCTAAACTCCACCTACTGAAACCTTGTGCAAATTGCTTATACCAAACTTTAAGCAAATTAGACAAACAGAAGTATGAATATAAACTCACACCATACACTCACACAAGTATGACTTCCACTGAGAGATTTTCATAAAACATTTGCTGAACAGCATTATGTGTACATAATGAATACCCAACTTCATCCACGCAAGGAAAATTGTAGAAAAATATAACAGAAACATTAGATATATAAACATATATAAACAACAGAAACATTAGATATATAAACATATAATAGAAACATTACTCTAGAATGTAAGCTGTGCAGTTCTGCAAACAGGTACCAACATTACACTAGGATGTAACATTGTGCAGTTCATAAAACAGGTATAAACACTTCACTGGTATGTAACATTGTGCAGTTCAGCAGACAGGTACGAACAAGTCCCTAGCCTGTAGCACTGCAGTTCAGCAAAGGTAGAAACATTACACTAGGATGTAATATTGTGCAGTGCAGTGAACAGTACAAACACTTCAATGGGATGTAACGTGCAGGTCAGCAGACAGGTATCAACATTCCACTAGGCTGTAACACTTTGCGGTTCAGCAAAGAGGTAGGAAAATTACACTAGGATGTAAATTGTGCAGTGCAGCAAACAGGTACAAACACTTCACTGGGATGTAATGTTGTGCAGGTAAGTACATACCAACATTTAACTTGGCTCTTAATAGAATGTACAGAGTGTCCCAGGAGTTGAGGTCACTACTTCGGGATTTAATTCCAGAGCTGACTCTGAGTCAAAAATGCCATATACACATGGGTCCAATTTGCAACGGTTCAGGAGTTATGAATTTTTAAAGTACAGTAAATAATTTAGAAAGGAAAGAGGAGCACTGTGCATTTATTGATCTGTGGTGTTAAATGTACAGTTACAGATTCACCTTTCAACACTCAAGCAAACTGTTCGAATTGTCCTCCGTCTGCTTGGATGCATTTTCTGGCTCATGTGACCAGAAAACTTGTAACCTTACGAAGCACTGCAGCATTGTTGATGCTTCTTACAGTGCTGAGAATTCGCTGGAGTAGTTCTTCTCTCGTGTTCACCTTAGCTTTCATGTAACCCCATACATAGTAATCTAATGGGTTCAGACCCGGTGACTGTGGATGCCAATTCTGTGCACCGCCATGACCAATCCACTGATTTGGGAATTTATGATTCAGATACTGCCTTACGACCTGACTGAAATGAGGCAGTGCTCCATCATGCTGGTAATACATCTGTCGTCTTGTTTGTAGAAGAACATTCTCTAAGAGTGCTGGCAGTTCATCTTGCAAAAAGCTGGCATAAATATCACCTGTCAGACGTTGCGGGAAAATGTACAGACCAATCAGTTGGTCACCAATGACACCACACCACATGTTTACAGAAAAGTGATGTTAGTAGTTGCTTTCGACAGTACAATGAGGATTATCACAATCCCATAAATGGGAGTTTCTTGTATTGTTGACTCCATCGCACGTAAAATGAGCCTCGACGGTGAACAAAATGTTATGAATCATACGAGAGTTAGAATTAATCCAACGGCACAATTCCAATTGGCTACACATGTCCGCAGGTTCAAGATGCTGAACGCGCTTGATTATACAGAATGTTCAACTTAAAAGTGGACCGTTAACTAAGCCGTGAATATTTCACGTCAGATGCTATTTATAATGCTTCTGCTGGTATGACATTATGCTACTACGTGGGCTGATCATTTAATTCCGGGACTGATTTTTTTCCGGGAAACTATAATACGTAGAAAAGTGGCAACAGAGTGGGACACGTGGCAACTCTGTGCAAGTGAATGTGCAAAACCGGAAGATGGTATCTCCCTGCATTCGCTGTGTGGAAACCTTTCAGTGAATGTCTACCTGCAGTGTGCGTCGCATCTCACGATGGAGGGAAAAATGCAGCAGCGTGTGTGCATCAATTTGTTTCCGTCTGGGGAAAACTGGTGCCGATACGTACGAAATGCTGCAAGCAGCTTTCGGAGAGTCCTGCTTAAGTCAATTGAAAACATTTGAGTGGTATTCCCATTTCAAAAATGGACGCCGAACCTTTGTAGACGACCCCCGCCCAGGCAGGCCATCCACCTCCCACACCGAGGAGACCGTGGCACATGTGCGAAAAATCATTCGCGCTGACCGACGTCTGACTATCAGAGAAGCTGCAGAGAACGTTAGAACAGCACTCAGTATGTGCCAGAAAATTCTAACTGAAGATTTGCAAATGAGACATGTGACAGCGAAATTTGTGCCCCGTCTCCTGACAGCGGAGCAGAAGGACGATCGCACTGACCTCTGTGACCAAGCCCAAAACAATCCCAACTTCATGTCCTCGGTAATCACCGGTGACGAATGCTGGGTTTATGGGTATGACCCGAAAACAAAGCAAATGTCCTCCCAGTGGAAGACGGCATCATCTCCTCGACCGAAGAAAGCGCGGCAGGTGAAGTCCAATGTCAAGACCATGTTGATTGCGTTCTTCGACATTGACGGGCTG
>Ga0268261_10003346_pt1 | contig 11783 bp, 15 predicted proteins | sample TergutNc150P1_FD_190353 | JGI IMG/M metagenome (GOLD analysis project Ga0268261, IMG submission 190353) | Nasutitermes corniger P1 segment gut microbial community from laboratory colony in Florida, USA - Nc150 P1 (SPAdes) (version 2) | ecosystem: Host-associated > Arthropoda: Insects >... | reverse complement strand
TATCAATCTTCACACTGTGACCCCGCCCTGCATTCCGATCCCGAGACATAACCATGTACTTCGTTTTATCAGCATTTACTTCTAGTCCTGTCTCCTTAGTAGTGACTACTAAAGCTTCCGCATTTTCCTTTACAGTATGTACGCTTCCTCCCAGTATGTTAACATCATCGGCATAAGCCAGAAGCTGAAGCGTACCATTTAATTTCAAGCCATCCTGGTTTACCTGAACCCTCTTAATGGCATACTCCAAAGCAAAGTTGAAAAGCAATGGCGAGAGAGCATCTCCCTGTTTGAAACCATTCCTAATTGGAAACATCTCAGACAAATTCTTACCCACCCAGACTCTGCTGTACGTTTCAGTCAGACATTTTTATTAGCCTTACCAGTTTCTTGGGGGTACCAAACTCAATGAGAATATTGTACAAGGCCTCCGTCCTAACCGAATCATAAGCTTTCTTGAAGTCTATAAAGAGCTGATGCACTACCTCATTGTGTTCCCATTTTTTCTCAAGTATTTGACGAATACGGAAGATGTGATCAGTAGTTGACCTATTGCGTCGGAATCCACATTGATGGGCTGATCTAATTTCATATAGAACTTTACCAATTTAGAATTTTGACTAATTAAAGTAATATGGCTAAAGGTGTATGTATATAATAATATTTTGGTAATGTAAAAAGGTAATGGTATGCCTGTTCACACTATTAAGGTACATGGGGAGTGGAGGTGTAGCTCCAATCATTTTTTTTTTGTATAAAATTAGGAGGTGCCATTACTCATCCCATTACAGCAGATAAGGTTGAAAATACCCCTTTTGTTAATATCTTTCGGATTTTGTATTTATTTTTGTATCCCCTTTCAGATTATGTAGTTGGTTTTTGCTGAAGTTTTGAATTTGTAATATATGTCTAATGTGTCATCATTATTAGAACTGCTGCTATTCTGTATTGTTGAGTACTATAACAAAAAACATGAGCTGTGTCTATTCTTAACCTCAGCACTGGACAGAGGTGAGTGGTCAGCCTTACATCCCAGTCCCTTTATCCCTAGCAAAAAGAGCCAATTGAACAGGAGGCTGGTGGGTCCAAGAGCAGGTCTGGATGTAATGGACAAGAGAAAACCTCTTGTCTCTTCTGGGATTTGAACCCCAGATAGTCTAGCTTGTAGCCTAGTCTCAATACCACCTGTGCTCTTCCATCTCCTATACTGTTTGTGTGCTTTATTCTTTTCTTTTTTTTTAAGGATACGGATGATTGTGTAGCTGCTGTAAGAAGTGATGACATTGAGCATTCCCTGTCTAGTCAGGTAGAAGTAGTTGTTAAAGAGGAACCTGAGTGTCAAAAGACAGAATCAGAAGATGAAAGCAGATGGCTTGATACAAGTCGGGAAGAGGATAATGTAATGCAGACTGAAGAAGCTGAAGTTGATTTGCTGCCTCCCGATGATATAAACTCTGCACTTTGCTCCACTCCCATTGTACCTCCAGTTATCAGGTAATGTGAAATGTTATTATTTATGTTATTTGCATGTTTTATTGCATTTAGACCTATTGTGCATGCAAAAGTTGAAAGGGAAAAAAACCTGGTAAGGTAACTTAAATGAAATGTGGAAGAATACATTACCAAAAGTAACCTAATACTTTGTAAACAGATGTTGAAATTGATTTATCATGGCTGTGTGAATTGTATGGAGCAAGTACTTACCATTATATTGGACTGTACAGTATGTGAGTTGCACTGTTACTGACAGTGTGAAGCTTACACCAAAATTTGACGTTCATGTGACCATGCATCATGATAAATTTCTTATAATAAAACCAACTAGATGCACTAATTTCTCAAATTTATTCTTGGAATGAAACTACATGTTTTGGACAGTTCCTCTGTCCATCATTAGGAGTTCCATCCTGATCCTGCTCGCAAGCTGTCAGCAAACCTGTATGGCATATACCATTGCTGTGTGTACAGTGAAAAACTCCTGATGATGGACAGAGGAACTGTCCGAAACATGTAGAGTTTCATTCCAAGAATAAATTTGAGAAATTAGCGCGTTTAGTTGGTTTTATTATAAGAAACCTACACCAAAATGTCATTTGTAGGACATGCGTATAGTAAAATTTCTATTGTGCACTGTCTGAATGAGGTAGAGGGATATTTGCATTAGTAAAGTATCAGAAACTGATGGAACACTTGATAATGCCACTCCCAACTTGCAAGTCACATGCTTATAGCAGATACTGAAAAGACTGTTCATGGCTGTTTGGAAATTTGATTTGCCTACAGTGGAGAAGTGCATATGTATCATGCTCTAGGGCAACGTGTGTGGTTCATGCTGTGGCTCAGGCATTTAGCTACTGGCCCGTCAGTGCAGAGGCCCAGGTTCATTGAATGTGGGATTTGTGGTGGGCTTAGTGGCCTTGGGGCAGACCTTTCTGTAAGTACTTCATTTCTCCCCAGTCACTGCCACTCCACTTAACGCTCAATGTTCAATCATTCGTGTACCACTGACGCTGTATAACCTTAGGAATTGACAACATTGTTAAGTCAAATACTTAAAAAAATATGTATATGTTGAAGGGAATATTTTCACAGTGTGTTTGATAGTCACATTTAAGCGACAGATTTTTCTCACCATTGTGTTTGAAAAGTATTATATTTTAACTGTCAGAATACCTGGAGGGAATTAATGTTTTCATAATTAACATAGGCAGAGAAAGACAGAACTAGCAGAAAGATGCAGTCATAGAGGGCTGCCACTGACGCCTGTTGTGGACTGCAATGTGCGTGCAAGTCCCTCTCCAGCTAAGGGCTCCAAATGGGCTCCAAATATATTGCTAGTTCCCACAAGGTGGTCAGGAGAAGCTTGACCATTGTGATACCTAACCAGCTGCACCATGTCTGGAACATTTTTACCTCTTTTTACACATCATATGTCTTTAGCCATGTGTTTTTAGTGCTTTGTTCTGTATTTTGTACATAAACAGTTTGGTGTTCCTAGTGTGTGGGTACTACTGGAATAGTAGTGAATGTTGAATTTGCTCTAGGTACTGTGCATCATTCAAGGAAAGTAGTCACTATGATTAATTACTGTGCTGTGAAGGCATATGGGGGATTGATGTGTAACTGTGTGCATTCTTAACCATGTCACTAGATGGGGGTGAGGGGTCATCTTAACCATGCCCCCCCCTCCCCCCCGGTGGCCACTTTAGCTCTGGGGAGATGCCCTTCTTCCTTACTGAATGGTATGCTAGGTGAGCTGTGGATCCATCCTGTGTACTTTGGAGGAGAAGAAGGTGAAGAAAAAAACTTCTGTCCCTTCCAGGAACTTAACTGTGATTCCTTATTCATCCATCCCCTAGCCTTGCCAGGGTACCAACAGAGCTACCCTGACTTCACAATTACAGCTAGCACAGCATGTTTGGCAGTAAGCATGGAACTGTGATTCCTTATTCATCCATCCCCTAGCCTTGCCAGGGTACCAACAGAGCTACCCTGACTTCACAGTTACAGCTAGCACAGCATGTTTGGCAGTAAGCGTGGAACTGTGATTCCTTATTCATCCATCCCCTAGCCTTGCCATGGTACCAACAGAGCTACCCTGACTTCACAGTTACAGCTAGCAAAGCATGTTTGGCAGTAAGCGTGAAATCACAGCAGTAATAGTACATTTGCTCAGTATTGTTCTACCCTCAGTCATGCAGAGTGTGTTGAAGGTTCTCACGCTTCTTGTTATAATGAGTCCAGTGTTCATGCTTGACTCCAGTGATGTTAGGTATTCCCCCCCCCCCCAATATAAAATATGCAGTCATGAATTCAGTACTGCCCCAGAACAAGGTTGTAACAAGCAGACAGCGTTTTCTGAGAGAACTAAAAATAAACTGCTCAACTTTTCATCAGTGTCGGCTTTGAATCATACATTATAATGGCTACTGACATGAGTAATCTTATATCATCATTTTTTTTAGCATTTGTATTGCATTTGGTGAAGATGAGAAAAACTGGAAAATTGTGAACAAGGCTGTAACTGCAAATTTATCATATTTGATTGAAAATAAGTGTGGTGGTTTGGAAGCATACTTATTAATTTTTTAAAGAATTTTATTTTAGCATGCATTTTAAATCTGCCATGTATGTAATGTGAGTTTTCAGGCTTTCAGACAGTGCAATGCACTTTACTGTTTTAGGGGATTTTTAGAACATCATGCCAGCAAACAGTGAGGGTTAGAAGTACTTGTATTATTTTACAGCATATGTGTAGGATTAGGAATATCTGTTAACAGAAGTGTATAGGAAATATGACAGCTTTGTGCATGAGAACATTTTTATCAGAAATCCAGTGATATACAGATCTCTTGCATCTTTCATTCACCTGAAAAGCTAACTTAGAACTCACATGCTTCTGCACATATACACTGGCATGTTTCCATTCGGTCTTTTTAATCCTCTGACTTAGCCCTTCATTGCTGGCCTTGGTATCTAGTATAGGGTCACCATAAAATTCACCTGGGACATGCATGAGAGCATGACCAGACAGGCAGGGGACAGGAGAGAGAGAGAGAGAGAGCGCTGTTGTCGATTGTAAAATCTTCACATTGCATATGACTAGAAGTAACTGAAAGCCATAATGCTTGTAGAAAAGTTTGTATTTGATAGGTATGGGTGAATGCAAATGGTTGGGGACTCGGGCACCTTGGTGCCACATTGTCAATCTGCCTCAGGTTTGCATGCTGGTAACATTCTTTAACACTTTGCCGTTGGGCCAACTATAAAGACATGATTACTATCCCATGCATCGTTGATGGGTCATGTCTTTCAGCGTTTTCTTACACGATGTCCTGCACTCGCGTTTGTCGGCTGGTCTGGCTTACTTATCGTTTCAGTGCTATGGACAGCTTGATGCAGGATATTTGGGTCTTAAGTTACAAGCAGACTGGTTCTGACCCCCTATTTTTAGAACCATAAGATTGCAACAAAGAGACCACTGATTCAGATACCCTCTCTTTTTTTTTTTGACCTAACTTCATTCAGTTGCAATCATGGCTTTGTGTAGGAGTGTTCTGAAAGAGGATGATATTTTGTGTGAGCTATATGCGGATACACGTTCTGATGTCTCTGATAGTGGCAATGAAATTTTGGACAGTGACAGTGATGCCCCACAACTAGTTCATGTAAATAATTGCAACCTTGTATCTTAGTTTTTACTGGTGAGAGTGAAACAAGTACAGAAGAGGAAGATAGTAGTGAACTGGAGAGCTCTAATGATAAAACAAGTGACTTATGGTGTAAAACTGATAAAAGAACTAAGCAATGAGCCTTTCCTTGGAACTGCAGGTCTGAATATAGTAATTGATAACCCTGAGTCAGTTGTTGAAATCATGAGTTCAATCATTGGTGATGATCGTATACAGTTACTTACTGAATGGTCTAACCTTTACCATAGTCAAAATACAGAAAAATGTAAAGTCTCATCTAAAACACTGAAGTGGTCCATTATCATACCTGAAGAAATGAGAAAGTTTTTGGGACTAATAATTTTGATGGGACAAGTCAGAAAGGAAAGTATAAGAGACTACTGGTCCACTGACCCTACAATTTCTACACCCACTTTTTCTCACACTATGATTAGGAACCGTTTTAAATCCATCTGGCAGGCCTGGCAATTTAGTGGCATCAGCCAGCAAACACAGGATTCAGGGCAGCTATTCAAAATTTGGCCAGTGTGTGAATATTTTGTACAGAAATATAGGTCAGTTTGCAGCCCAAAACAAGAACACTCACTTGATGAAGCCATGATCCCATGGCGGGGTCGCCTGAAATTTAGGACAAACAATCCAGGGAACATAACAAAGTACTGCTGGTGAGAAAGGTGTGTGAGGCAGTATCAGGTTATATTTACAACATGGAGATATACTCAGCTGAGGGAAAGAAGTTGGAGGACACAGTGTTATCACTTTTAGACAGAAACTTAGGCCAAAATCATCACACCTATCAAGACAGTTTTTATAACAGTGTGAGATTAGTTCAAACATTGCTAGACAAAAACGTGAGAGTGCAGTACTACAGGGGCTAACAGGGGCATTCCACATGACCTAGAAGGGGAAGGCAAATGCTTGAAAAAAGGGCATTCTTTGTTCTGGAGGAAAGGTGACATAATGGTGCAAGTGTGGAAGGACAAAGGACTTGTGCGAATGATAAGTACAATCCAGGACACAGCAGTTGTAAACACAGGGAGGAAAGACAGGAAAACAAACATGGAAATAAAGAAGCCTTTTTTGCTGCTGTCCAGTACAGTAAATTCATGAAGGGCATATACATGGCAGACCAGTGCCTCAGTTATTACTCAGTTCTAAGGAAAACTGTAAAATGGTCGAAAAAGGTGGTATTGTATCTGCTAAGCTGTGCAATCTTCAATTCATTTTTTGTGTACAGGACACTGAGTACAAACAAAAAAGTAGAGTCCAAGAACTTCCAGCACCAGGTAGGAAGGTCCTGGATATCAGAAGTCCAGAATCGAAGTAAGTCGAGTTCTGATGACCTTCAGTTGCCAGAGAAGCCAACAACACCACGGGGGCCTAAACAGGACCCGCCAGGCAGACTCACCGGGGATCTCAGAATACACAAACTTGAAAAAATTGTTGCTGGTGGGGAGGGAAAAAAGAAGTATCCATCAAGACAGTGTAAAGTGTGTGCTGCACATAAAAAGCGAAGTGAGACTAGATACATTTGTAAATTCTGTGTTGTTCCGCTTCACAAAGGGTCCTGTTTTGAGAAATACCATACAGTGAAAAACTACTAGTCTGTCTTTAATGTCGCACCGTGCATGTTGCCACGCTTGTTTTACAATCCAACTCATGCACTATTCACACTTTAAAACACAATCACTTTAACATTTAAAACCAATAAAATGTTAAAATCGTGTTTGTAAGTATAAAACCCATACATGTTTCGGTCTTTTTTCACGATCATCTTCAGAGGGTCCTCCGCTGTGCTTTGTGCCATTACTATTCCTCCCGCTGATTTGCGTTCGTTGAGTTCGTATTATTACGCACTATGTGGCCGCATGTGGATGTCATCTGTGTGTGTTTGGTGTTCTTGTCTGTTGGTGATCTGCAAGCAGATCACCATCAGACAAGACACAGATGACATACACATGCGGCCACATAGTGCGTAATAATACAAACTCAACGAACGCAAATCAGCGGGAGGATGTCATCTGTGTGTGTTTGGTGTTCTTGTCTGTTGGTGATCTGCAAGCAGATCACCAACAGACAAGACACAGATGACATACACGTGCGGCCACATAGTGCGTAATAATACGAACTCAATGAACGCAAATCAGCGGGAGGAATAGTAACGGCACAAAGCACAGCGGACACCCTGAAGATGGTTGTGAAAAAAGACCGAAACGTGTAGGGGTTTTATACTTACAAACACGTTTTTAACATTTTATTGGTTTTAAATGTTGAAGTGATTGTGTTTTAAAGTGTAAATAGTGCATGAGTTGGATTGTATAAAAAGTACTAGTCTATCTATATGCAGTTTCTGCAGTCTTGGGCTCAGGAGCATAATCTACAGTGTCAAACTGTAAGTAAGAGTATGTTATGTGGTTGAACATTCAAAGCATTTAAAACATCTGGGAACTGGGGGTATTTAATTCAAGGGCCATCTGGTCGGCAAAGTGTTAAACATATGTTTTCCTCTTAGTTTATTTCTAATTGGCTACTGTGCAGTGTAGCTAGGCCATACACAGACCTGCTCTTCATTGGTATGCTGCCATGGCATGACATAAAGAAAAAGACTTTCCAGATCTTAATGGTGCTAAATAATGTTGATAGTAGTGTGACTGGAAGCAAAATGTTTGATGTAGTAGCTGTGGTGATGGAAGAGTGGCCAGATGGTAGGGACTAACCAGTTACTACCTCTGCTTTGTGGCAGATTGGTGTAGCTCAAGCCTTTACTGACCTATAATTCTTCACATGTTGCTGGCCTCAGTACCCATCACTGACTTGCATAGCAGTTTATTCAAACTACTGTCTCTTGAATTGTTTCATGTATATCGTAATGCCATTGTTTCAGTGGTCGATACAAAAGTTGGAGCTTTCTTTGGGTGTGTTAATATATCTTGTATCCTGAATTTCAGTGCCTTTTGAGGCTACCAGATTCTAAGTCATTTTTCAGAAAGTGTATTTAGAACTGGGTTTGCTGTGCCCTGAAGCATTGGGTCTTTTCTGTATTTTGTCATGAAAACGGTCATTTGCTTATGGAATGTGAAGTCTCATATTTTTGTCCTTAGGTCACTTGCGATTTCTGTGTGTGAATGAGACACCTGTTGTGAAATATTAAGATATCTGATAATGAGACATCTTAATATTTCACAATGGGTGAAATTATTGCACATGAAACAATTCTTGTATTATACAGTATTGTTTTGCACAGTCAAGTTTTTGCTGCCCCCTCGCAGGAAGTATTGGATGTATTGAAACAATCTTTACACACACTGCAGTCATTTCGTTTGTGTTTTATCATGGAAGCAGAAAGTTTTAACAGGTTTTTGTTTTGGTGAAATTCATAACCTTTTTGAAGAATGTAGAAGCCAATTTAAAGGTGATTCAGAAATGGAAGAAAGGTTTGATCATGGTGACATTGATGTGCGTCGTGTTGATGACGTTGCAATATGTGAAGTTATATTGGTGAAATTGACACTGATGCAGAAGAAAATAGCAAGGAAATTTTTGCTGGGAAGAAATGAGTAATTGTGTTGGACAAAGGGAAGCTTTTTGCAATGTTTTGAGGTCCAATTATAGTGCAAAATTTGTGAATGAGATTATGAAGTGTTTTGATCTATTTTTTGATAGGGACTTGATTGAACATGTTGTGCAAGAAACAAACAGGTATGCACAGCAGTACCAAATTATAGAAGGAGTCTTTTTTCCATCTCAGTCACCTGTGAGGTCTTCATATCCAGCAACTGGTAATGAAATGTATAATCCTCAGTTTGCTTGTACAGACTGCTGTCCAAAAACCTACAACTAGGCTGTCAAAACACAGGGTTTTGCAAATGCCAGGTTTTGGTGATATTAGCAGTTAGAGGGCCAGGATAATGTAGTTGCTATACCAACTTGCTACTGGCTAAACAGTCTGAGGTTCAAACCCCAGTGGGGTCAGGATTTTCCACACCCATACAGACCAGCCTTGAGGTCCACCCAGCCTCTTGTACAGTGAGTACCAGAGCTCCTTTCCAGGGTTAAAGTGGCTTAGATGTGGCATTGACCACTTATACACCCATCTAGTGGCAAGTGGCAAGGATGAAGACAGGGTGGAACTATACCTTTACCCCTGTCCTCCCCATGCCTTTGTGGCATGTTGTAGGATCAACTGTATCTTTTCTATTATCAGAGAGAGATTTGAACGTATTTGCAGGTTTTTACATTTAATTGACAATGATGGGAAATGAAAATTCACAGGATCTCTGAAGTTATCAAAAATGTTCCCAATTCTGTCACACTTAAATTCAGAATTTCAAAATATGTGTCTGCCTTAACAAAACAAAGCCATTGATAAATCCCTCACACTCTGGGAAGGATGTTTATCCTTCACACAGTATCTGCCTTTGGAGTCTTGGGAATTCGGATTAAAACCTTCCAAGCTGTGTGAATTTGTGTCTCAATACTTGTGATCCTTTTTTTTTTTTTTTACATGGACAAGGACACAGAAATTCGGTCCACATATTCCACGCCTAACACAGCAAAAACTATTCATAAGTATGCAAATAACTGCACCTTTGCTGTGCAAAGGGTGCACATTGTGTTTGGACATTTACAACAGCAGCCCAGCACTGGCAGGATTTCTAAAAAGACACACACTGGTCTGCATAGGGACCCCCAGTCTGAACAGGAAAATTGACCTGTAGTATAAAGGAACAAAAAGAACCCAAGAAAGGATATGCAGTATATCAGCATTCTGGACCTGTTACAGTTACGAAATGGTGTGGGAAGAAAAATGTTAAGCATATTTTCATTATACCACACAGATGAAAGGAAAGCAGTTGCTGTTAGAAGGATGGAAACACAGAAGCCAGTCAGCATGATTGCCTACAGTGAACACAAAGGAGGGGGGAGGGGGGGGGGGGGGGGGGGGGTGATTTGAAGGTTCAGGTTTTACAGCTCAAGTGACTGAGGTGAATAAACGGTATCATAAGCTGTTCAGAAGACTTTTGAATGTTCAGTGCTGAATGCCCTCACTGTGTACAGAAAGAATTTTAATAAACCTGTGGAACGCTTGTCCTGTTGGGTTTTATTAGTGGAGGGTCTCTTTTCAAAGTAAGGCACAAGGGAGCCATGCACCAGACAACACAGTACCAAGGCTCACAGAACGTCATTTTCTGGCAAGAGTGCCACGCAGAGGCAAGAAACAAAAACCACAGAGAAGATGTGCTGTGTGTAGTAAGCGTGGTAAGCGGAAGGAGACTGTATACTGCTGCATAGAGTGTGATGTAGGCCTGTGTATGGAGGACTGCTTTAAAGCATACCACACAAAACTTAATTACTAAGGTAAAGAAAAACCTTTCTTTGTTTTTAATTATATAGTTCAATTCTGCATGTTTCTTTTTGTGTATCCTAAAAATATGGAAAAAAGTGCAGCCATTAGTACAGAAGCTATTCAAGTTTTAGTGAGTGAGTGCATTATTGGGTGCTTTACAACTCCTGTGTCTTGGACAGTAGTTGGGACTAAAACCACAGTATCATTGAAGGGGTAATGGGAAAGTGGAAAGTACCTCCTGTGAAGTTGTGGGAGACACATGACAGGTCTAGATAATGGCATTCCAACCTAATTTGTACACTGACCATTCTTGCATTGGAGTACTGTTTCCAAGGTTGTCAAGACTCGCATCATTTGTGGGATCATCAGCTGATGTCTGGAGCCAGTGTACAGACATGATTTTCAGGTCAGCAGCTTTCTTCAAGGATGTTTCCAGAAGATTGAAAGCTTAAAGCTAGAAGTTTCCATGGACAAAACAGAGAAGAGTTTTACTCTAGGCCTGGAAGTTGAACGTCAGTCCACTGTTGTGGATGGTAGATGAATGCTGTCATACTGCATCTCTTGATTGAGGCAAAGTCACAGGTGTAAAAATGTACCTGAGTGGGCACTCTGTACAGGAGAAAGTTTCTTTGTTGTGTGCTGTTTCTGTGTCATCAGTTGTTGAATGCCAGTGACCCAACAACATTGTGTTATAGTTGCAGTGACACATATAGAAACCCTGGGAGGGCCTCATTGTATCATGAGAATTGCCTTTCCAAAGCCATAAGCATTGGCAGACTCAGGGCTGTACAGGTAGAAACAAAATATCAATTATTTTACTTACAAGTAATTTATATTTGTGACTTCCAGTGTTTTTAATTACACTATACAGAATTTTTTTTTTTTATCATGAATGAAAAGTTCTTCATAAGTGACTTGGTTTGTAATGTTGTGGATCTGTTTGTATAATTGCTGAGTTTACAAGCTGCATATTGAAATATGTGCCATAACTCAATTGAAAAATGAGTTTATATGAAAGTATATGGGAACACTTCAAAAGGAAATTACTTGTTTTCTCAGTTATCTCCTTGTTCTACTTGTTTCATTGCATCGTGTCTTTCCAGGAATATTCTTGATGCTTTTTGAACTGAAGGCATTTTGAGAGTTCTTTAGGCTTTCTGTTTTTGATCAGCATTCTCATTAACCCTTAACCTGCCTGCGCCCACTACAGTGGGCGCTCGTATTAACCCTTAGGTTACTAATGT
>Ga0268261_10003345_pt1 | contig 11785 bp, 5 predicted proteins | sample TergutNc150P1_FD_190353 | JGI IMG/M metagenome (GOLD analysis project Ga0268261, IMG submission 190353) | Nasutitermes corniger P1 segment gut microbial community from laboratory colony in Florida, USA - Nc150 P1 (SPAdes) (version 2) | ecosystem: Host-associated > Arthropoda: Insects > Digestive... | reverse complement strand
TGATTTAACCCTTATCCTGCTAACGTGGAGAAAATGGTGAGCTAATAATGCCAGCAAATAGCAGATGGGATTTAATTCGGGTTTTAAAGGGTTAACTGTGACCTAAGAGACAGGCCTACAAAAGAGAAAACTAGAGGTAATACTGTACACATCAAATGAATTCAGACCAACACTGACAATCAGAATTACCCCAAATGTCAACATTTACCTTGATATTTCTCCATCAGCTGCTTTCCTACTTCCTGCAGGCAAGAAGTGCGCTCTTCCAAAATGGGCACTTTGGCATCAGGGTTATCTGATCGTAAGATATGATCTAGCTGTACAGACGTAATTTGGGAGTAGAATTTGGGGTCTGTGAGAGGTATTCCATCCTGTGAAATTAAAATCACCCAACCAAGGGGCTATATTTGGGGGAAGCGCTTCATTCAGTGTTCCCATCTCATCTGTCAAGAATCTAGTATCAGATGTATTGTACTATCATGAAAAATCTTTATAAATCCATACAGGAAGTAGACCATGTCTGAAGAATGCAGAAGCTAAAATAATACAGTTACAAAATTTTGTTTCTTAATGAATGAAATGATTTCATTGATATGACTAACTGCTCATACATTTGGACCAAGAAAAGCAGTCCCATGATTGGTTGGGATTATGGCACTCAAGGCATCACCCTCTCTGGTGCCATTATCTGCAAATTATGTTCATTTATTTGATTGAAACATACATATATAATGCCCTAATTTGGAGGGGACTAGGTTTTACTAGTGATACCCTATGGGACATAAATATAAGTAGCGTGAGGGTTTTGTAACACTGATACACTAAGGGAATGGTAGAAAACTGCCACCAGTCAGTAAATACTGACAGTGCGCTATATAAGGGTGTAGCACACCCTCAGCATTTACTGACTATAATAATTATCATTCTCAGAGTCTTGTAGATACATAGTAATCAACGAACTGCTGTTCCTTCAAGTGAGTTGCACGTCAGCAAAAAGCGGGGGTTTATATTAGAGCAAAATGATACATAAACATATTTCACAGTTGAGACAGACTGATAGCGTCAGAGTTGAGGTTAAACGCTTCGAAAGAATGGGGAACTGACAAGCGCTGAGTAGCAACTGTGAGCGATCGTTTGTTTCGCAATGAGGAAGTGAATGGAATCTAACTGTAACTATCAACATACAAATTTGAAAATACTAAAATTGATATGTAAAATCTAACACACAATGATTTGCATTGTACATTCATTACACACAGTACACAGCACTGGTCTAAGGGGTGGGCTGGCTGGGCAGCTGCCCTGGACACCAACCTATAAAGGGCACAAAGACTTGAATAAATGGAAATATGGTGCTAGTAAACTCAGGTTTCCACATGCAAAACAAATGCTCTGATAATTATCTGCAATTTGTGCAGGTGCCCTCAAAAATGTTTTGCATCCCTGTCATAGGCAGAAAAAGTTTAAAGAATATCAGTATTAAGGGGCACCAAATTATTTATCTGCCCAGGGTTGCCACATGTCTTGGGCCAGCTCTGATACTATAACAAAAAACACAAAAGCTTTATTGGCCAATGGGAAAGAAGGTTGGTCTAGAAGCAAATGTTGAGAAGACTAAGTGTATGTTCACTCCTGTCAACAGAATACAAGACAAATCACAACATAAAAGATAGCAAATACATCTTTTGAAAATGTGGCAGTGTTCAGATATCTGGGAACAATACTACAAAATTAAAATCACATCCATGAAACAATAAAGAGCAGCTTAAATTTGGGGAGTGCCTGCTACCATTCAATCCAGAATCTTTTGTCTCCCACTTTTACGATTGTCACAGTTTTGAGACTCTGTACGTGTGTTGTAATTTTGTAATATATAGTTGGACGGGTCCAGTGTTGCGTATGTAACAATACAGATGTACAATAAATGAATGAATGAATAAATGCTATCTAAGAATAAAAAGATTAAAATGTACAGGATTGTAATTTTTTACATTGTTTTATATGGGTGTGAAACTTGGTCTCTCACACTCAGGGAAGAACAGTGACTGAGGGTTTTTGAAAATAGGCTGCTGAAGAAGATATTTGGGCCTAAGAGGCAGGAAGTAATGAATACTGGAGAAAACTGCATAATAAAGGATTACAAGAGTTTTGTTATTTGCCAGATGCTACCTATCAGGTGATTAGATGAAGGAAAATGAGATGGACTGGGCATGTGGGAAGATGAGAAATTCATACAGGGTTTTGGTGGGGAAACATGAAGGAAGAGACCACTCAATAAACAGGCACAGTTAAGAGGATAGTACTACAGCATATATTAAATCAGATGGGAGAAAATGGACTGGATTAATTTGGCTCAGGATAGAGACATGTGGTAGGTTCTTGTGAACATGGTAATGAACCTTTGGGTTCCATACAATGTAGGGAATATCTCGGTTAGCCAAAGAACTATAAGCCTCAAAAAAGAATGCTACTCCATGGAGTTAGTCACTTAGTTAGTGAGTCAATCATTCTATTGGTTTGTTAGTCTGTCTGTCCGTACGGCAAGCAATACCTTTACAATTGTATCTGAATCAGTATGACTTCCTGTTCCCCCACTTTTTACCATCATCCTCCTTCAGCCTCTGTAGACTAGTATATAAAATAGATATCACTCCCTGACTTTACCGTATTTAGAATGTTGTATAACCAATAAGTCCATATACAACATACGTATATTCATTAGCAGTTGGCAGTAAGTTAACAGATAAGTAGACTCAGCTACACTGGATATGCATGACTTAAAAATGCTAGGGGTGAACCCATACTCATAGAACAAGGCTGTTCAGAGCAATGCCAAGATTCTCTGGACATTTCTACATGAAATAAGTACATACAGAAATAGGAGTCAACCAACACTAATGGAATGAAACAAGACATTGGGATACTACCATGACATAATTGCCAGAACTTGGTTTGTAAAGACAAAGAAAGTTTGTATAAAGATGGGAGAGGCTTTATATTGCATATTCTGTCCCACTACACCCAGTTTGTGTTCTGTAGGTATTTGATTCCTGTTGTAATATACATGGGTTAACAGAACGCATAATAAATGAATGGTCCTGCTTAAAAACTGGCCAAACTGTAACAAACCTTAAGAGCTCTTTGAACAGCTGCACAGAGAGCAAAGTACCCTGTATATGTTTTGCCATTCCATGTCACTTCCCATTTTCTATCTTTATTGGCTGACCAAAAGCAGAAATTTAATGTGTCAACAAAAAATATCCAGTCCACAGCAGACTCGTCAGCCTTTTGTGGATGCAGTTCATGCTGTGAGAAGCCATCAACACAAATCTGTTTGTTCTTTATACCTTCTGCAACCTGGGAAATAACAAAACACAAATGAATCAGATGAGATTTGAGGTTTAATGGCAGTGACTGTGAAGACTGCTGCCTCTGGGATGTGACACTGTGTACTCTGACATAAACGTACCCCAACCCCAATTGTATAGGTGGCAGGATCCTCTGAGAATTTCATCCACCCAAGTGATAGAGTCAGCAGGACTATCCAATACATTGATACACTTCTACCAGTCAATACAGTGTTACATCACAGAAAACTGAAATTTTTATAGATGAATTACCCATTCAATAACACTGGGATTTAAATCCAAACGCTTGCCCAGGATAAAGGGGTTTTAAATGCATACCCCAAAATGCACTCATGACTGTATAGTGCACTGAAGCCAGCACTCATTGTTTAATCCCTGAACTTCTGTTATTTTTCTCATTACATTTTTATATATAGATGTGACAGAGGATTCTCCAACACTTTGGAGGAATATGACGTCTCCATTTTCAGGTTAGAAGCATAAGCCACTTAGAAATAAGGTTACAGACATGGAGAAGGAGGAAAGGAAACTGAGTTACAAGTAAGTCACTGGTAGGTTGCTCTTACTAAAGAACCAACCATTTAGTGAGGGGAGGTGTGAAAGAAGGTACTAGGAGCAAAGTGAACAAAGCACAATGTTCATGATTTCAACCTGTTTAAATGTACCAAAAAATGACATGGAAGATTATTGATGTTACAAAGTAATTACAACTAAGACAATCATGATGCATAATTCTTGGCATGACCTTTTTTACTAGACTTCTGATGTTACAGCACAGAAGTCTTCATGATCTATATATAATATTTTCCACATCATTTGTTACATTAACCTTTTAAAACCTATTGGTTGCATGCACCAACAGGTTTAAAACTTAAGAATTGACAGTCTGCCCACACTGTGTTTATTTGTTTTATATTTATCTCAGAACAAACAGTGACTTCTGCCCCATGTAACATAAACTGATTGGTTTTTATAACCGAGATGAATAGTGTTTCCTGCACAGCACAAACTGGGTCTTTAAATAAAGCAGTCTGTGCTTTGCCTTTAAAGGGTTAATGATAAAGTCTGACTATTGACAACAGATATACTCCACCTGACTGGCAGAATTACATTCACAGTTGCTTTGTCATTCTCAGTGACAATGAAGATGTACAACAAAGAGGTGCATAGTTGGTTCACAAATGTTACTGTACTGCCATCTTTACTTTCAGGGTGAATCAGTCATTAAGGGGCAGGTGTGAATAAACTTTACACACGAACACACTAGTGACCTCCGAGACTCACCTAATGCGATAGATGGCACTAAAAGCACATCTCCTAACACACTTCATGTACTATGCATAGGTCAGAGAAGGTATTTAAATTAGGCCTAACTGATCAGTCAGTCTCTGAATGTGGTACATTTAAATGGTGTAGCCATAGGTTAAACCACCTCTTGCAACTGTTAGCGAAATTACTTTCTTCTTGAACTTACCTCATAAGCCAGCTTCTTTATGCCTTCAGGTAAGATTAATACATTTTTTGCAAACTTTGAAATTAATTCTCCAGACTGCTTTGGTGTTAGGACCCTCATTGTACTTGTATTAATGTAACCACAGCAGTACCCAAACCTGAAACTTGTTTCTGTAACACCAGAATATGTTGCAAGAAACTGTAACTCATGATCACATTTATAATACGTATTTCATAACATTGATTCATGTGGAAGTGTTCACATATTTCAAAACTTGAGGCAATGTACCGCTTTAAAATGTTTCTGATTGGTATCACATGATATGAAAAGGTTTCTCAATTCTAGAGTTTTTGCCATAGGAGTTAAAAAATGTTTAAGGGCCTATGAACATTTGTTATCCTTTAATCGGTTTTTTACATACATAAATAAAAATCTGGTATACTTTTATAACATAACGAGCAGTTACAATGGGTAAGTTGGATTCATTTGTTTGAACTAGTAACAGCAAACACATCCCCAACTTCGGAAGCAGGTTATGGCACTTTGGTAGGTTTGAATACTTTACGTGGGGGTTATAATTTTGAATAAGGCCGAAATACATTGAATGGATATGAGTGGTCACCATATTGTAAACTTGTTTTCACAGATTGCGTGACAGCATTCATTTCTTGAACTCATTCGACATGGTGTATTGTCAAGTGACTGACACAGAATACTCTAAAGTGGCTGCAAAAATGTTGACTGAACAGTGATTGAAAGATGTCAGGGCGTCCTCCAGCTTGGGTTTGTAACAAACATGAAATATTTGACGGGGTGGATTTGTTCACGCAAGCATCAGAAGCACACACGGTAAGTGTCACACAGCTAATATAACTAAATTATTTTTAATTTGTAGTAGAAGGTACGGTTCGTAAAACCTGTATGAGGAACATCATCATCTAATTATATCCCCACAAGATGCCACTGCGTCCGAAAACTACTGATAATAAATTAAACGGAAAAAATTAACATAACCTCACACAACCATATAGCCAGTTGTACAATAATAATTATACAACTGTGGCCATCTGTATGAAGCGTGTATGACGAATAATTAAATAATTACTGAATTTCATCTATTACCAAAATATAATAAAGCGGTATTGGCCAAATGCAAGTAGTGTTACTTATGCTTGACAAACTAACCTCACTTGACACCACAGATTATAGTACGAGGTCGGCACTATTCTCTTTGTTTAAATTGGCGTGGTTCGCTTGAAATCACCGAGATCCGATCCGTCGTAGCGACTCGGTGATTTAATCCGCTCACATCGTTTAGCGAGTCATAACAGTTCATAATGAACAGTCCTTTGTTTGTTTGGTTCATTATTTTGGTTACTTCATAGACGGTTTTGCATAGTGGCGGGTAGACCAGCGGTCGCCGTTACTCATATTTGCCGTCAGTGGTGGTCCACGCGCTTGATTCATTGTATTACAATTAGTATTACGGCTTTACTTCTCATATTTGGCGGAGATGCTGGAAATGCTTTCCTTCGGCTCGCGAACACGCATCGAATGTAACAAACACGTTCATTGTTAGTCAAAACTCTTTTGCTAAAATTGAAGGCATTATATCCTGAATGCTTTTTTTTAAATTGTTTTTGGTGCGAGGCATATTACTATAAGTTTTATTCTTTAAACACGCCCCACCCGTAAAAATGACACGGGTCCAGATCTGGCGAACGAGGAAGCCGCAATCCCCTGCTAACAACTATCACCGAAAACACTTTCTAAACAGGGCATAGAATTACGTGATTTCAGGCTTCAACCGCAAGGCAAATGAAATCTGCGCTCCTCCGGGATATTACGCAGCGTAGAGTGGTAATTTTTTGCCAACGTTTTGGGACAACCTATCGGTCCCTTCTTCAAGGCTCAAGAAATCTAAGAATAATTTCTTCGCCATTGAAGATGAGACTGATTTCTTAGATTTCTTGGCCCTTAAAGAAGGGATTGATAGGTTGTCCCGAAACGTCGGTAAGTAATTATCTCCGTACGCTGCGTAATAATCCATAAGAGGGAAGATCTCAGCTCAGAATTGTTTGGTCTGTGAGCTGTTCACTTCCTTGCTGAAGTGGGTATAGGCGAAAATAAATTGATGTCAGAATGTATGCAAGTAATCTCTGTGTATTTATGGTCTCATAAAAAAACAGGTCCATTATTCCTAGTTGCTCACACAACATACCACACCACACCATGTGCCAACCATATCGTCATGTAATAACTCCTCGTGGATGAAGATGGGTTGCCGCAGACCTGTACCTTCTATTCTGACAGTTCACTTATAATCTGAGATGAAACCAATTTTTGTCACTACATAGTTTCGAGTGTGGGGTCTATTTCATGTCTGAATTTAAGGCGGTGCTCCTTGTAGAACCAACATTAACATACAAGTACAGTGTACAGAGACATGATGTTGCAATATTATTCCCACTGCGACTGAAGATTGACCTCATGACCCCAAACATAGGAGTACAATTACCTCTCTGTGAGAGTTGTGTTAATCAGCCAAGTGCCACGCGATATAGTAACCAAGACCAAGCGACCATTGAAGTTGATCAGATAAATTAAGGACCTTGTGTTAAAATGCACGGGGTGTTTACTGGACATGAGAAATACACGAACGAGAGTCAACACCGGATCACATGGGTGTCCGACTGGATCAGGGTGTCGATTTCCAGCATCCGTCGGGTAAGTTGCTGGAATGTTACGTCGGGTGAATAAATACTTAGATGTATGTAAACACTTAAATTATTTTTAAAAATTTAGCATTTTACATAGTGTAACTTCCCAGAATCTTAACCTACATGTCTTTGAAATAAAAACCCGGATCTAATCGTTTACCTAAATGATCCGTCAGTTGTGACTCGTTTGTGAGCTTCGCATCGCTAATAAAGAAAGGTCGATAGGGCGTTGACAGTCCAGAAGACGTCATTTTCACTGACCTCGGTGTGAGAATTTACTTGGCTCAGGCTAGTGATCAGCGGCGGCTTCTTTTAAATACGGTAATGGGCCTTCGGGTCCCAGAAAATACAGGAAAGCGTTATGATTTGGTGAGCGGTTGCGATCTGCATGAGCCTGCAACCACTGCATGAAGTTTCTGTAATTAGTAGTTTGCATTCTGCTCCATAGATGGAGTATGTGCCGTGTACTTGTTTTCAAACTAATGACCTAGATGACTCCTCCAGATGCATGGCTTTGTTTCAACCCGTCGCAGATGAGTACTGTATCTGCATTTGCTACGTGACTTTCCTGTACGAGCGCATCCCCTTTCACTGAAATCGCATGAATTCATGGCCATACCATGATTCGAACAGGCGATACATTTGTGTGAACTCCGTTTGCCCCCTCGGCTAAGTCAGGGAATGGTTCTTGCTCTGTACTAGGCGAGCATCACTTATTTTTTTCTGATGATGGGGTTGCTAATCGTTCACTGCACTTATGAAAGTTTTGAATTTACGGCTGCATTCAAACTGTCTTTTTTGTGTGTTATTCTCGTAAGACGTATCAAGTAAAATCTGTATGTTTTTCTTTGTGCAAAATACCCAATAGACACTTTCCAAAGGAATGTTTTAGACTCAAATAAAACACCCAACTAGATGCAACAATCAATCGTAAAATTTGTATTACTTTGTCGTACAGACACTGCTCAACATGTTTCGGGCATTACAATGCCCATCATCAGGAGCCCGTCAAAGTGCCGTTGCAGTTTTACGATTGATTGTTGCATCTAGTTGGGTGTTTTATTTGAGTGATTGAAGATGCACGGAACCACAAACCCTAAATTCATGAATGTTTTAGAATCATTCCAGGAGCAGATAACCGCCTCCCCCCAAGAACAAGACTACAAAGCGTGGGGTACAGACTTACCGAGTCATTACTTGCGATATTGCATCTTACAAATCCCATTGCTCTGGGCGGTCTCTTCCTGGTCGGTCCATTCTTATCCTGTGCATTAGGCAGAAGTGCATGACCAGCTTCACATTCCAACTGCTCTATCTCAGGGGAAGTGGTTCCTGGTGCATGGGCTCCATAGACTGCGTCCTCTGTCGGGAATCGAAGCAGGTCGTGAAGCATTTCTGACACTACTAACTGCACTGTTTCGGCTGATTGTGTAATTACACTTAACCCTTAAAAGGCCGAATTAAATCCCATCTGCTATTTGCTGGCATTATTAGGAGCTCACCATTTTCTCCACGTTAGCAGGATAAGGGTTAAATTCTTAACCTTTAGGCTACTAATGTCATATATATATATATGACATTAGTCGCCTAAGGGTTAATTTATGATGGGAACTGTAATTTAACTTTTCAGAACGCCTCTGGAATGAACTCCTACGGCTGTTTCGAGTGCATCGCGATTAGGTGGTAGTGACTGAGTCGGGGAGGGGGGGAGTCAGTTCTCCCAGGGCGCCATTTCACCTAAGGTCAAATTGACCACACCCTGTGGGAATAAAATGATTTGCTATGGGTCAGAGCGAGTTAATTACAAAACAGATAGATGTTCTTAGAGGATATGGAAGCCCCTTTCCAATGGAATATTAGGTAAAAGTGTTTCTGTGCACGCCATGAAGCAGCATATAGCTGCATTCATTGTTATCCCTCAGCACTGGATGGAGCTATACGGTCAGCTTCACGCTCTGGAAACTTGACCCCAATTAAATATCCGCATTTACCCAGAGGAGAGTGGGCGGGCTTCAGAACCAGTCTGGACCCTTTGGACAAAAGACAAATTTCTTGAGCTTGAAAGAAATCGAAACGCGATTTGTCCATTGTCCAGCTTGTGGCTCAATCGTCGCACTGACTACGCTATTCTACGTTCTCTGAAATATAAACTGTTTGGAAAAGCCAGTCTTCAATCGCTTGAACAGAGGGCTCGCTTCGAATATATGCACGTACTTTTTTTTGTGTTTGCTGCCATGTGTAGGTAGAGTCCTAGCAACTACTCCATACCCCTTCCAAGAAGTCCTACTAAATGCCTGAACGATTAACACTTTCTTAACGAATTCTTACTAGCGACCGCCCGTAAAGCCTAATGCTTGAAAACTGAAGAAGGAGCTACGAAAATAAAATATTACAAGAAACTTTTTGACAATATTTCTTGGTCTTTTAGGTTATTTATGTACAATTTTAATTAAAAATCTTATAATACTGAATGGGAAATTATAAGGTTGTGAACGGAAGGACTTGGGGAAATTTGATACTGTTTGGTGGTACTTAACAAAACATACGTGGAAGAGATGAGGGACAGAGGAATAAAATTATCAGTTTATCATCTGAACATGAGGTGCCTCATGCCGTCTTTGGTGCTGCATTTTTAATTTGCCTAAAGAACTGATTTATTTCAGACAAATATCATGTCTATACTGTCTGAGAGCGGACCATACTAATGAAAGGTCTATATTACATAGGAGCCTATTTTACATACAGGCCTGTATTACGTGTAGGCCTCTAATAGAGACAGACTTGCATTACATACAGGCCTGTAGTAAAGGGAGGCCTATGCTACATAATAATAAATTACTCTTGTTTGTTCTTCGAATTTTCCGGGCAATCCACAACAACACGCAGAGAATCGAACCAAAGACTGATAGAATACAGAACCGACACCACACAGCCCCGCTGTTCGTTCGGTATATTATTGTACATTAGACAGTCGTAGTAGCCGCGCGGTCTAGGGCTTGGGTCTGCGGCCGTTCGCCTGCTGGATTTGCAGGTTCGAACCCCGCCGGGGATATGGATGTCTGTCTGTTGTGTCATGTGTTGTTGTCAGGTAGGGGTCTCTGCGCCGGGCTGATCGCCCGCCCAGAGGAGTCCTACTGATTGTGGTGTATCTGAGGGTGATTGTGAAGCCTCTGTAATAAGAGACCCTGGCCCACTAGGGGTTGTTGCGCCATAACAAAACACAAAACGTAGTAATTCTTCCCTTAAAGGAATAACATCTTTCCATGTATATGTCTTATGATGGCTCCTTCCTGTTGCAATGTTACGTGTTGCGCATGCGCGTAATGACGTCAACTGTCGGTGGAAACTTGACTAATAGAACCCCCAGCCCTAAGACATATACATGTCAATATATTTTCTTTACGACTTGCTAAGAAACTTGCTTCTAAGGACTTTCCTTGACGAGAGAAATCTGTGTGACAGCTTATGTGGTCACCGGAGAAGCACGTAGTCTCAGTTTCAGTGTGGGTGCATTGATTGATCAAGTTCAGACGTCGGTATCGGTTTATTGGAAGGCTGACTACACCCTACAGTCAGTATGGACGCGGTATCGAAACCCGCTTGTCCAAGTTGTCTCGAGAGGTAATGATTATAACAATGGACACGCTACCGCTTCCATTCATTTAAATCATGTCATTACTGTCTCCTTGCGTATCCTTCCCAATCCGTGACTGCCTGTCATTCTGCCATTCGGCATTAGACAGTCTTCCGTATGTTGATGTCAAGTACAAACCCGTCAGTTTAGTAACGCACGTCATTGACTAGGCTGTCCTGGACTCAAAATATTCAAGTTCATCTTCCAAATAGTACATCTTCCTTCCCATTCGTCTCATGTTACATTCATGCTCAATATTCCTAAGTAAAACACATTTCAACGAAATGAAGTAGTATTAAAACCAACTTAGTGCACACGCATTACTATAAAATGTCCATTTGTCTGAAGTAAGATAATGGACTACGACAAAGCGCAGTGGCGTCTTCTTTATTGTATGTTCAAAGCATAACATGAATGCTTACAATTCTCCGTTAGGTTTTTTTTAATGTAATTAGTACAACGGTTAAATACAGACATTTGAAATTATTGCTTAATACATTAACCCTTTAAACCCCGAATTAAATCCCATCTGCTATTTGCTGGCATTATTAGGAGCTCACCATTTTTTCCACGTTAGCAGGATAAGGGTTAAATTATTAACCCTTAGGCT
>Ga0268261_10003344_pt1 | contig 11786 bp, 6 predicted proteins | sample TergutNc150P1_FD_190353 | JGI IMG/M metagenome (GOLD analysis project Ga0268261, IMG submission 190353) | Nasutitermes corniger P1 segment gut microbial community from laboratory colony in Florida, USA - Nc150 P1 (SPAdes) (version 2) | ecosystem: Host-associated > Arthropoda: Insects > Digestive... | reverse complement strand
GGAACAAAAATAAGGGAGAATTTTCATAATAGCTTCGTACATTTATTTAACGTGTTGTTCCTTTTAGTACTTATGGTTTGACTCAGTTGGTGTTCCATAAGGAAACGCCAAGGCAAAAGTTGCAATTGATTATCTGAATGTAAGTTTTAAGGGGCTGACGTCTGTTGAGATATGAGCTGAGAATGAAGGAGCAGTGGTCGTTCTACACCATACAGAGTCGAACATTGTCTGTTAAGGAGTGGAGAATATTAATATTGTCCTGGATAAAATTCAGTACGCTAAACTACAGAGGAAAACGAAAAATAGTTGAGTGCATTCGGTCTGAATTCAAAATTGTAGACATTTACCTTATTGGATATAATTATGTGTTATAGAGACGATAGAAAAGCGGATGTTTCGATGTGTTATGGTCTGTCTGTACATCCTAAATTTTTTAATTATTTTCGTACAAGTTCACTTTTGGATATTTTGGATTAAGTGTTTAAAAATACTTGAATGTGAGCTGATATAAAACATAGTAAATACACTTTTTTTTGCAATTTGTGTTTTCGAAAGTAAACGTTAAACTGAGAAAAATGCATAAACAACAACAGAAGCAGCAACAACAACAACAACAACAACAACAACAACAACAACAAGAAAAATATACAATTATCTATTTGAAAGAGGGCAGAAAAGAACCATGCACATTGAGATTGTTGTTAAGTTGTTGCTTCCAAACGCTTGAGACATGCAGTTATTTGGTTCTTACTCTTTGTCGAAACAGTTAATAGTATTGAATTGGTGCTGTAAAGTATTGTTGAAACAGCTTTTGCTGGGATTATTAAAATAAAATGTTTATTAGAATTAAATATGAAAAATTCACACACAAATTTATTACTATTATAAAATTCTTACATCGCATGGGCCACTGAATATGGAATAACTTCCAGCGCAAATGGTGTTATTAGTGAAAGCACCAGGAAACAAAACACCACATGCAATTTCGCTTATGGTTTGTACGAAGGCTTCTTTTAGATTGCTGTTGATAGGGCCTCCCGGCTGCAAAACAACAAACATTTGTTGTAATTTTATAGACTACACAGTGAGAAATAGATTCCAGAATAACTCTGGTTTTGGACTTCAGTCGAGGAATGCTTCCTATATACTGTGAGTGTGTGGAACAGTTCCGCTGAGTATAAACCAGCCAATGTACCTGAGTGATATTTCACATGTACTGATATGGAAGATGCATATACAGGTATTTCAGTGCAGAAAGTTACTGTCTCCACCGATTTAACATTTTAGCACCTCCATAAGATTTTTCGGAAACCCTGTCACTAATCTGGTTCCAAGCGTACCATTTTACTTAGTGGAAGGTTTACGATATGTGGTGTTCAATTTGCTGAATTTCTGGTAGAATGTCAGTTGCTGTTCTACACAGTATTTAATGTATTGACTTACCCAAGTAGCTCCCCATTCAGTGACAACAACGCTGGTTCTATCAGACATTTCAGAATCCTCTAAAGTGATGTTTTGTACCCTGTCGCTAAAGATGAAAGGCGGGTCAACCTGAAATTTTAAGTTAAGTTTCGGTTTATTTCGAGAATTTGAATATTTGTAGACACTATTTAAACAGAAGATATTTTACTCACGTATTTTAACTTGCGATTTGAACATTTTATGTGGAGTTTCGTATTTTTATGCTCTATACATATATTGGTAGAAAAAAAGCATCGAAATTTTAAGAATTAACCTAAAATGTAGTTCCTTTTATGCTGCTTGTGACAGTTAATGTGTATTGTGTCTGTGAACTGACAGGTACGTTGTGCGTAGGACTGTGGTATATTTCCAGGAAAGCTTTATTGAACTCTCAAAATAGTCAATCAATTGGTCTGTCAATAAAACCTAAAGACAGAAAAGCAGAATATTAAATGTTCATCAGTATTTGGCTAAGTCTCCTGCTGGATGCATTTTGACTAATTTGTGTAGATTTCAGCACTATAAAATTTAGTTTTCACATGTAAAACGTTCAGCATTTCCAGCTGACAGCGGAACATATCCATCTTGACAGTCACAACATCGTAAGAAAGTCAATTCTAGCTCTTAGATTTATGTTCCGACTTGCTTTAAAATGAGGGTGTTTTGAATATTCATAAATAATTAGTGTCCTTTGAATAAAATATCGGTTATTACATACAGTTTCAGGTGTATAATTTTGTCACGTCACTTTCCTTAACCAGAAATGCATTCCACACAAACACACACACATATCTTATTGTACTGCGCACTGTCTGTATCTGTGCTATAAATTTAACTCCCTCTTTGTCCGCAATTGGCAGTCATAACTTATCAGCAAATATGAATATGAGCTGCAGATACTGGCAGCACTTTCAGGAAAATTGTGTCATATGCTGTGTGATATATTGAGAATCGGACATAATTTAAAGTCCGATCATGGTGTTTGTTTCCTATGGAATGATGGGGTGCAGTTGAAATAAGAAATAATTCAAATGTGCCTCATATTAATAGGTTTGCTATTTTGAGTACTATAAAAAAAATAATATATTTTTTACTACCATGCACTAAAGACGCAACAGAAAAGGGTACCTAAAAAGACATACACAGTCTTGTTCCTTATTTCACAATGTTCATTTTAAATGAGAAACTTAAAGCATGTTAATATAGGGTGAAATGTATATAAGAGTACAGAAACGGAAGAAATCTGGAAAGAAAATTTCCAATTCTGCTCTTTTGGACGTTCGTCTTCGAATGTTTATTATCGCGCAGTGCCCTGTGTATGTAGGGTTTGTACAAAACACTGGGTGTTTCAGTTCGGCAGTTATTCTGTTGCCATGCAGCAAGTGAATCATTTAGTTAGGAATATGCGCGGCAGGTGGCAGTGATTACCGAAAACAGCCTGTCTATACGAAGCCATCTGTAGTTGCCTGCAGTCTGTTTAGCATTGCAGTGTGTACTGTTGCCGACGGTACTTTGTGCCTGTTTAGTGACGCTGCTTGTTGCAGCCAGCTGTCTGTCACTTCACAGCTGATATTCATGGTTTAATATTCAGTACACAGTGGATACTAGAAGAATTTAAAGTTAAATTGTTATATTTGCAACATGTATGTGTGATGTGCAGCAGCATTTTGAACAGACAAATTACAAAACCATCAGTGCATAAAACAAAGGGTGAGATAAGCTATATATCACTGCAAACACATCATATATGTTGAAGTGTACATTGCAATATCCAAGTTAGTACATACCCTCAGAACGGCGACATCGTATTCCTTGTAGTAGCTCTGGTTGTAACTCCCGTCATAAAATCCTCCTGTCACAGAGTGAATTGTTCCGCCAACCTCGTAGCGTGTGGAGCCAGCTCTTACGCTGAGATAGTTAGACTTCATCCTATGTATAGGAAAACATTGAAGTTTGCGTTATGCGTGGTGTTACTATAGCATAATGTTGCAAATTCCCTTAAAAGTTTAAAAAAAAATTTAAATATATATACATAAAAATATATATATTTATAAATGTATATGTACATTAAAGTGCCATACTTGTTTCTATTTTATGCAATTGAAGATGTAGGTAGTTTTAAGCTCTCAAAAACATATTTGATAGCAATACAGCGGAAATAGTGGATGGTTAGAGAAAATTATACAGTGACAAAGAGCATAATGTGTTCTCTCCAAATATTTGAGTTATATAAGCAGTAAAACACTAATGGATACAGCATGTAACTGGTGCAGAAGTACCAAAAAAATACAAAACATTTGCCACAATATGTGAAGTGTCAATACATGTCAGGAAAATAAAATGGCGGTGTTATGTTAAACGGAATTTAATGAAATAAATATATGGATGTGAACTGGGATCGAACGTCTGATGATAGGGACCGGTGGGTTGACCTGCGAGCAGAGCAGTGTGAAGTTGGACCGAATAAATGGTGGATATAATATTGACTTACTGGAATAATGTCAGCCTCTTAAGAAAGGCTGAGATGCATGTGGTGGCGTATTTTATTATTTAGGATATGGGGAAAGGCGGAAAAGAAAAATATTCTGAACTGTCTAGTACCAAATCTTCACTGCATTTAACCAGATCTGCTGTCGCGTGTAAATATGATATGTTACATTTTGCTAGTATCTTACTCTGTCTAATTAACATAAAGCGCTTACAAGCCATTTCTACGCAGTAATATTGTACAGTGATTTGTAAATATCAAACTGCTGCACATAATACAGCTCTTCACACGTGTTATAAATGTAATGTCTGATGATAGAAACTGTGTTAAGTACAAACGTACCCAACAACGCACATAGCAGATGTGACCACACAAGTTGGACTGATGATGGAGCCACCGCACCGATATAATCCAAAAACTAGCTCTATTACCTGTAATTTAAATGCGAGTTGTAACTGAACGTAAGCTTGTTAAACGATTGTTTTTTGTAGACATTTCTCATTTAATAACTGCTAACATATATACAATATATTACACAACATGTCTACAAAATACCAAAAAGAAGTTAATTTGATGTTTTTGTGAAATCTTTATGTGGGCAAGGGACTTGATATTATTTTACTGGGGATTTTATGAAAGTCAAAACTACACAAAAAAGAGACGATTGAATAAAACTTATTATTTATTTATTTAATCAGCCGCCTTCATATTTTGTTTTTTACGACATAAAAAATAATTGTTAGCATATTATTTTTGTTTTACAAGAAGGTATGTTGTCTTGACATGTACTAAGAATTGTGTGAATAATCCAGTAACAGCCACCTTCATTTTTCGCAGAATTTCAGCTTTCCTCTCTACATTCCGTTGAAAGAAAAATACGTTATATTACCACAGAATAAGAATACAAAATGTGTTCTGGTGAAGGGGAAGGCCAGCCTTGAGGTTCTACGCGAGAAGGCAAACGACATAAAACACTCAAATAATTGTGCCTTACTTGTCAATTGAGATGACATGCGGGATGCAAAGTAAATATTTTGGAATTCGCTCATCTTGTCTCTTTTTACCTACAAAAATATATCGTATTATTTTGATTTATAATTGTACTAACGAAAACCTCTTGTGGCCACAAGTTTAATGTGGCCTCCAACAAAATTTCTTTGAAAAGGTCGGATAGCTTTTCCTAAATGCAGTTAGTGTGGTACAGTAATTTATTGTGCAGCTGTCCTAAATTCGAGCACCACATATGGAAAATGAAATTAAAAAACTGAAATTCTTTTAGTATTATTCTATTCAATTGATTTTCTTCAATCCGTCTAATATACCACTGCCATTTTTAGAACTAAATCATTTTCGATTTCGGCTGATTACACGTTTCTGGGCGGAGACTTATTGGTTACAGAAAAACAAGGAAACGATGTTAGTCACTACTGAAAAGAATGGACATGAAGAAAATGCTGAGATGCCTACGCATATGTCCATGTCTTGTGGAGAAAATGCAAACCAAATTCACAACTCAAAAGCAAATACCATATTTTTGTGTGGGCATATCCATTAAAAATCAAATCTGCACTCATAAATAAATTGAGGGCAGATTAAACTCAGTGACACTTGATGTCATTATGTCCAGTATTTTGTTTCTGCCAGATCCCCATCCAAAAAGCACAACGACTAACATTTACATGACTATAAATTTCTGATGTTTCCACGGATAAACATTTGGTTTCTTCCACTGTTGGATGGAAATAGACCTTAACATTATAATCTTCCTTACAACTGGCAATGTACAGACAAGAATTTAATCATGTTTCAAAGTACTGCACTGTTGTATATCCCTGTAAAATACCGCAACATACTGGATCTGGTATAAGAATAGCCATTATCAGGAAGTACGGACTTGAGTCGTGTAGAGTTAAAAATGTGTAACATTTTGCAAGTAAGTGTAACTTGTACATTCCATAGTTAATTACAGTATAAATTTATTGATTGAACAATTAAAAGTCACAGTATGTAATGTAAAATGTCAAGGACTCAATTAATAAAAATTACTTGCTCCCAAGTACATTTCCTTTCAAATAAGAAAAAAATGTCTTCATAGAATGTACTTGTGGATATATCGGGCAGAAATTTTCTATTATAGTGGGGAGTGGTTTGATCTGGACCAGGATAGGAGAAACTAGAGAGCTGTCGTGAGCACGGTAATGAATGCAATCGTTCAAAGTACGGGAAATTTCTTGACAAATTGAGGAATAATATACTTATAATGTTAAGCTTTGTCCCTTAGATAGATTTGAAAATAGTGTGTTATGTAAAGACTCACTATTTAAGATAAACGAGATTATTTTAGTTTGGAACTGATAGATAATAAAGCATTATTATCTACATGATCTTCTACTATAAAATATATTTAAAAAGAAAATATCTTGGAATTAGCAGCATGATATAACTTTAAAAATTTAACGAACACTTTATTATAATTATTGTTGTTATTATAATTTTATTGATCGACTGTGTATATTTCTATACTTCAATACGTGAAAGAAATAATTCAGTTCAACAGCAATTCAACAGCGTTACCTGATGTGGGTGAGTTTTATTCTGTGCAGGATTTCCTCTCACAATACGTCCATCTAGAGTACGCTTTGCGATGTTGAATGAACACCTGAAATGTTTACAGACATTTGTAACATAAATCAAGCAAGTGCATATGCCCTACAAGTAGACCAAAGAGCATACACATTTTCTGTTATTTCTTGTCTCCCAAATTCACACATGCATTTCCCCACCATGCTCTTATGTGGACTGCCATCTTTTGGCTCGACATAGCGACCAGTGATTTGCTGTTGCGAACAGGACACTCGAATATTCGTGTGTCATACGCGACAAAGACTGTCTCGATCAGACTGAACCACTCTGAATAAATTAAGAAGAAGTCAGCTGCATGCAGTTAGATATAAACATCAGTACTTTTACCCAGTAAAGGTGAAGTTATAGCTGTCCATGTCCAAATAATTAACACATTACTTATAAATAAACATCTGGACGATGTCAGCCAAGAGTACTTTTGAGTTGATTTCAATAAATATCCAGATATTAAAAATTAACATAAGATTTCTCTATCTACTCTGGAACACCTACATTCACAAATTTCTGCACTAAAAACATACAATATTCACCTTTCATTTGCAAATAGAAGTCTTGTATTGTAGTAGATAAATACATTTCTTAGACCGAAGTAATTTACCGTGAGATCTGGCCGCCTGTAATGCAGAACCTAATGGAAATTACCAACGACTACCATGAATGAAAATTGAAACTTATTAATAAACTTATATATTTCATTAAAAAAACAATAATTTATTAATTTATTTTAAATTATCGGCGAGAAATATTGGTCGTTAGACCATCATCACGCCATTTTTACAAGCGAAATTAAAACACGTTACATGTAGTGCACATTATATTCAATGTCGTATTGGATCACATAAACGTTACACTGCTGTTAAAATTCCGTTGCAAAAATGTAATTACTGAGTGGTTATATTGCCTGTGATATACTGAGAGTTATTATGGAGAGCTGAAACGAAATTAAATTTAAAATTGTCACATAATAAAATTTCTCTTAGTTGGCCTGTATTGAAATTAAATATTAATATATATATATTTATTTATTTATTGCATTAGTCACAATTAGTGGTGAATGTTGTTAGACACAGAGTTCGTATTTTTTTTTCTTGTATACGTCGAATCCCGGATGGTGCTTGTAGAAATTATTTATAACTGCTCTGTTTTTTCTCATTTATAACGAAGAAAATCTGTATTTTTCAAGTGTAAAGGTTGTGTTAATATAATGAGTTAGTAACCATTCTGAAAATATTAATACTGGGTAAATTTAAAACAATAGAAATCTAACATATGATTATATATTAAAGTATTAAAGTATAACTGGGCCTAGGGGAAACAAGACGTGTGAAGACTGGAAGAGAAGGTAGAGCAGATTTCTGTTGGTTAACTGCAATTCAGTTGACACACGTTGGGAATAATACAGTGCATTTACACACAAACAATACACAGAACAACAAAATGATACAGAATACACAGAAAGAAACGTAGGTAACTATAAGAATACATAAACATTACAATCAGTGTACATACCGCACAAAATTAAACAGAAGCATACAGAACATACAACTAAATGTACGATGATATAAAATAGAACAAAAAGTATATGAAAAAATGTGATAAAATCCATATATGCAACAAATCTCATATGATCAATATAGCTTCTAATAATATTAGACACACCCACTTACCAAGACCTTTACTCACTTCACTGCACTTGTCGACACTTCACTTCCCGTCAATTAAACTTCACACAAATACACTTCAATAACCTCTCAACTCGCTTAACTCCACTTAAATTTCCTACCGCAACGTTTTACCTCACATCACCTCAGTTAACGTCACTTCACCTCACTGCACTTTGAGACGATTTTGCCACATTTCTATTCCTTTCACTTCACCCTGTTTATAATTGTTACCCTAAATATCTTTCTAAAAATCTTGGGTTTATTTATATTTTCAAGGGTAAGCCTATAACGCCTTTGCAGTTAGTTGGTTCCAGTTGCAATGGCCCTATTTACGAAAAAGAATATTCCCCGATATCGTTTCCTTGCTTTCTGTCCCTATTTTTTCTACAATGTTCAACCCCACTCAAAGATTAAGGCCCTCGCAACCTGTTGCGTATAGCTTTCCAAGCCCGTTTCCCAGAATACGCTTTAAAAAGAACGCATAAGCGTCCTACGCTGAGCCAAGGTTTCCAAGTCAGAATACTTCGTATGATGAGTAAATGGAGCAGCTTTATTTTGTACTAGTTATAACGCATTTATCTGTCCTTCTCTGTATGCAACCCAGCATGCAGCCTTATTTTCAGGAATAGGATGTACCAATGACGTGTAGGCCGATTGTATATAAATTGTACAAATAATATCTTATCAGAGTGTTGCTGAAAATTTAGAGACTTCCAAATAGCAAGAAAAGAATTTCGCACTGTGTAATATGCAGATGACTTTGCGGTACTGGTGAAGGAAGGATCGGTGGTACAGGACATCGTTAATACAATAACTGAGATTGTTTGAAATTTAAATGAATATAGAAAAATACTAATGTAAAATGGGTCTAAAAGCAACCAACCCCAGCACAGAAAATCGTAAAAAAACAATTAAAGAATGTGGAATATTTCATACATTTGTCTAGCATTATATCAAATAATGCTTGATGTACATGCGAAATTAAGTCTAGTATTGCTATGACAAATGCTGCATTCCGAAGTAAATAACTATTTTCATCAGGAAATTTGCCTTAATTTTTTTAAGAAACAAGTAAACTCCTGCATTTGCAGTAAGCGGTTTGTATGGTGCTGAACATTGCACACTGCTGAAAGCAGACCATAAATAACTGAAGAGTATTGGACTGTGGTGTAGGAGGCGGACAGAGAAGCACAGTTTGTTCAAATGTGTGGGAAGTGAAGAAGTATTGCATATATTGAGGAAGAAAACGAATAGTATAATTACCATAAATAGAATGAATTGTAACTTGTTTAGTCATATCTTGATTGCGAACTGTCTTATAGAATATAATATTGCATGAAAGAGATGTAGATGGTTATAAGTGATGGGAATACTAAGAAGAAGACGTAAGCTTCTACAGGATGATCTGAAGGAATCGATAGGATACTGGAGATTGAAAGAGGAAGCAGTAGATAGCGCTGTTTAGAGAACTGGCTTTGGAAGAGGCTAAGGACATTTCTAGACACAGATAAAGCAATGAATGAATGAATGAAGGAAGGAAGGAAGGAAGGAACAAAGAAAGAAAGAAAGAAAGAAAGACAAAAGGAACGAACGAATATTTACTTTCTGTGTCGTGACACATTACTTACATCAACCTACGCCCATTTAAATCCAAGCTCTTGCGAGTTTAGTTTTCTTAATTATATAACTATTTCGACTAGTCTAGACTGACATTGCACATTTCGTACAGTTACACTAGTACTGCTACTATTGCAATAACAACAACAATATCTACTGCTACTACTATTACTACTACTACTAATACTACTACTACTACTACTACTACCACTGCAACTGTACCATTGCCATCCTTCCCCAAACCTGCAGTCAGTCATTACCATTACTAATTGTAGGTGAAAAGACCAGCACCTGGAAAAATTATTTTAAATATTATGAAAGAGAAGATTTAAGGATACTGTTTACGTTAACGTTTAAGATCAGAGTTTAAGTGATTAATTTATGAAGATAAGATATGCGGTGTATCTTTGTTTATTGTAGTATTTCAAAGTCACATTCAAGTGGACAGATAACATGATTAGATATTATTCACTTTTGTGTTAAAACATATTATCTTTTTTACACATTTTGACTGGGAAAATTGAAAACGCTTCTATTTATCCCACGTAATGTGATCAGGAGACAATCAGCGTAATTATTGTTTGAGAAAATCTGGAGGGCATTTAATGTTCTTCTGTAGACTGAATGCAAAGTGATGTGCTTGTGTAAACTGCTGCCCTCTACTGTGTGCAAGTTTACAGATTTACATCTACCTAAATACAAGAATCGCGGAACCAAATTCTTAGACCGGTAAATAAACTAAACTAACGCCATGGAGCAGAGTCGTTATTAAGAAGCTAACAGTCCCTCTGGTTTTCGAGGATTTCCACGTATCTTGGTGAAACGGAAGATTCATTACCGTATACAGAAGGGCCCGCACCACCACATTGTAAAGTATTTGGTAACACTGTGAGTTTTTGAGGTGAGATTTTGTCAGCATCTGACACAACCACAACGCTGCAGGACCACCATTTGACTTCTGTCCGGACTCTTTATTTAATATATTCTCAGCTACTCTCCATGTCTGCAGACCGTTTCTCCATCCTCAACGTCAGGACGCCCAATGTGGTGGTGACAAGAACAGACTTATACCGGAGAGTCAGTAAAAAAATACGTAATAATTCCATAAATTCCTTAGGATTTCCACAAATGAGCTATAGCTCAACGATCATATAACAGCGAAAATATGTATGAGTGTCGTGACTAGTGCAAGAACTTCAGTATCTGACGGTTTACAAATTATCATTAGAGACCGGTGCAATCTTCACATTTGCATTTTTGCATTCCAAAAATGTTTTAGAAGGACATTTACTTGTAGAATTTTCTTTGTACGTTGAGTTTCAGTCTAATTCTAACATGCGTGCTGTTACAGGGAGAGTAGAGGTACACCACTACTACATCTCAAACTCGGAAATAGATTAAAGTGTTTGGCCAAAACCACGCACGACCCTTTTAACCCTGAGAGACAGCACAGTTTTCATCTATATTTGTTGTGTTCATTTAGTTTATAAAATGACATTATCGTTTAATGTTTTTGCATTTTGTGAACAGAAAATAAACATTCTAAATTTGCAGCAGTCTCCTCATTAATTGTTTCTCATGACAGAGAAATTGTATCGAATATTGTGAAGTTGCAGTTGTGTTGTACCTAGACTTGGGGAGTGTTTTGTGTAAAGATTTTACTGAACTCATAAAATATGTAAAATACATAACAGAAAGTTTATCAAATTAGATTTTAAGGGCTAAGGATATTGTTGACAGCATTTCGAAAGCTTTGTGTTTCATTCTGCACAGTGATATAATCTATTACAAATATTTAATTTGGAGACAGTGTTTAACATCTTAATAAATTGGAATAGTATTGAATATTTCTTCAAACGCTTATTTTGGGTAATCACTGTTAATCTGGTGTACTGTAGCTTACCCTTGTAAGT
>Ga0268261_10003343_pt1 | contig 11788 bp, 3 predicted proteins | sample TergutNc150P1_FD_190353 | JGI IMG/M metagenome (GOLD analysis project Ga0268261, IMG submission 190353) | Nasutitermes corniger P1 segment gut microbial community from laboratory colony in Florida, USA - Nc150 P1 (SPAdes) (version 2) | ecosystem: Host-associated > Arthropoda: Insects > Digestive... | reverse complement strand
CCTAACCTTCAACCCGGGGGATATCATCAAAAATCAACGACAAACTACAACTACTAATTGAAGATCTACGTTGGAATTCTAACATGGGATTGGGTTTTAACTTTGTACTTTAAAATTGTGTAGTTCAGTCACCGAACCAGCAGCTTTATAACAGTTTTAACTTTGTACTTTTTAAAATTGTGTAGTTCAATCACCGAACCAACAGCTTTATAATTAGCTTTTTAACGTGTACATATGTATATTTTCAACTTTAACTTATTGTTCAATAACGAGATCTCGTTAGACGAAACCTGTAATAATAATATAGACTGCTAACTTGATTTAAGTTTAAGTATACGTGCTTGTAAGCGTTACAGACAGTACTACTCTCTGTTACATCATAGTAGACCTGATGATGACCCGATTGAGCGGTTCGAAACATGTAGTCATTTTAGAACAACAATAAAGTAACCTAAGCTTAGTAGCTGACATAATTACAGCTGTGTTACGACGGTTTTATTTGCATATGTGTATTGACAATTATACCTTCAGCACAGCGGGGATGAACAAACTAAAAACTTGTAAACACAAACTATACGTTTCGTTGTTCTTTGTTTAGGAAAACATTTCACGTAGTATTCTGTTTCAAGCCGTGCAACATTTAAACATCTTCATCGTATGTACTTACATATTTTTACACGCATATTTCCACGTGTTTTAAAAACCTCTGCCTGCAAAATATACCTCGTGTTATGGTTCGTAAATTTTAAGCCGAGTATTTGTGTGCGTAAATACTTGCTGCCCTACTGCACTCACTAATAAATAAATACATAAATGTAAGTGTAATAAACATAATCTATTTTCGATTATAATAATAAAAATTGTACGTTTATTAATGCAATAAAAATTGTACTTTTAATTATAATAAACAGCCTACATTGTGTTATTTGTAAAATGTAAAATTGTGCCTTTATTTATTATCCTTAATATAATAACCTGGGGTAAAATCGTTTTTAGGATGCCTCGGGGCAGGAACCTGATTTACCTCCTTTCAACCTAAAGTCTTAAAGAAAAAAGTTTAAAATAGTGCCATAACTTAGGTCAGCCGTATAATTTAAAATGGTGGTTAGTAACAAATTAAAGTTAGCGCAGTAGTCCGCCATATTGTAAGATAAATGTCATTCACATAAGTTGTTAAAGTCAGCTATAAATAGTGCGCTAGTTCGCCATATTGTAAAAATATCCGTCTCATTACAATAACATGTTAAAGTTATGTTTAAAGTTACCACGCTAACCTTCATATTGTAAAATGGCCGTCTTATTCAAATAACAAATTAAAGTTGTGTTTAAAATTGCCGCACTAGCGACCATATTTACAAATGGCCGCCTTATTCAAATAGTAAATATTTAGGTTAGTAACAATTTTAAAATAGCGCTCGTTTACAAACACTTACGTCCTAATAACTGAGACACCTCAGTTTATAGTCTAAATTTTCCCCTCTATACAATGTGCTTGTGTGCCTTGCGTAGTTCCTAACATAGTATTAATTGGCAAGTTTTTGTACTCTATTGTTAAGTTACGTTAGCCTGGGAGCTAAAATTCTGTTCGGCATAAGTACATTTTTTTTCCTGCAAGTCGCATTGCTTCAATCAGTTTGTCTTGGCCATAGTCAAACATACTGTTGTAGGTACGTTTCCCAGTCCGTACAGGTTATAACAAGTACATCTTTCTAATTAATTTTCCAAAAACACCCTTCACTACTACCTCTAGCATTCCTGTGTAAATAAAAGGCAACAATTTAAAATTAGTGTTATAAGTTACGTTAGCAGTATAATTTAAAGTTAGCGTGCGTGTCGCCATATTGTAACATAGTGGCTGGCATTAATTTAAAATAGGTTTAGTTATTCTAAGGTTTCAAATGGCGGTAATTTACAAATGTTTACGTCCAAATAACCGCGGCACCTCTGTTAAGCATCCCCTAATGGCTTTTAAAATATGTCACCTGATTGTTATCTAAGTAACTCCTTAATGGATTTTTCCTAAAATCGTTATCTAATTTTATCTAACACGCATTCCTGCTGGCGCCTACAAGTTCAAACAGATCTAAAGTAGTCAGGTAATAACTTTGCCCTCGGGGAATCAACGTAGCGCAGGTTAATACTTGCTACTCTACCAGTAAAAGACAGCTCAATCAGTCTAACCCGTCCGCTCTCACAGTTTAGAACAAGTCTCGGTGTGGTTAGTAGTGTCCAGTGCAACGTATAATAGATTTTCTAAAATTCACCATGTTTCATTTCTACCAACCTCAAGCATTGGGAAGTTGTGTGAGGACTTGAATACTATCGTAGGGAAAGACATTTGGTACGATACATTTCAAGTTCAAAATACAAAGTGGTTATGGCTGGTAAATAATATTGTTACGACACTTAACAGTGATAATGTACTCGGTGCTACATCCGGACGTTATCCAAGTTATGTACCTAGATTCCTGAACTCAGTAAAAGATATAGATTTCTATATGTTGTGCGATAAACATATAAATTACGCAAAATATATTAAACAATGTATTGCGAAAAAAGTGCACTTTTAAGTTACGTACACATAACTATTTCGTGTTATCTGGTTGTGACACGGTTTAAATATCGTTTCAATCAAGATTTATTTGTGGAAAGCTCCTGTACGAACTAATATTCGCCCCAAAGTGTGTTAAAAACAATGCGTTTATCATCTGTAGCTTACGGTGTTGTGTGTATCAAGAAACGTTTAACATATTTCACTAATTAAGTGTTACCATCAAGACATGAGTGCAAATTTATTACGTGTGTTTTGGTTTTAGATAAACCTAGTCGCTTAGCTAACTGTAAGTTGTATACTGGGTTCTGTACCAAATATTCTCTAATAAATATATTTCCCACCAAAATACTGTTCTCTAGTAAACGTTCTCACAATCGGTCTAGAAACAATCAGTGACATTGTAAATTATATGTTAAAACCGGTCCTGCGAGTTTAAAATCGCTCTGTGTTAATAAGTTATGGAGTGTACCAAGCAAGTACCATAAGCAAAAATCTCTAATTGCGGAAAACCAATTATGTGTACAGTAAACACCGCAGCAACTTCATTTCTGTAAGTAAACAAGCAGAAAATAAATTTAAACTTTACATATTTGTAAATTTATTTTTATTTTCCTTATTATCTGGGATAAGTTTCTTAAAAATAGATGGTTAAAGCTGCAAAATTCGAACCTAATATCTTTCAATTATGAGTCTCAAATCTTACCGCTTTAGCCACCTCTTTCGAGTGTCGTATAAAGTTTAAAGTTGTAGCCGTATTGTAACATGGTGGCCAGTAAAAAATTAAATAGCGCGCTAGTCTACCATATTGTAACATGGTAGTTAGTAACAAATTAAATTTGGCGCGTTAGCCGCCATATTGTAAAATTGCCGTCTTATTCAAATAGTAAATGTATGTCACGTTTAAATAACACGCGTCATATTTACATAACAAGTTAAAGTTATGTTTAAATAGTGCGCGTATCCACCATATTGTAAAAATGGCCGCCTTATTACAATAACAAAGTTAAGTTTACGTGAGCATTAATTTAAAATTACGGCCAAAGTCACCATATTGCAAAATGGCAGCGTTATTCGGACAACAAAAGTTCAAAGTTAGGTTTCACATTATCGCGCAAGTCACCAAGTTACCAAAAAATTCAAAATGGCGCCTTTGTTTAACATAACAACGCTTCAAAATAAAAACAAAATTTAAATTTTCCGCGCTAGCCGCTATATTGTAACATTATTCAAATAACAATGTTCATAGTTAGGTTTAAAATTGCCGCGTAAGTCGCGATGTTACCAAAAAATTCAAAATGGCGCCTTATTTACATCAAGCTTATAATAAATATTCAAATAATAACAAGTTAGGTTTAAAATTACCGCTGTAGCCACCATATTTAAAAATTGCCGTTTTATTCATATAGTAAATGTTTAGGTGTCAGCATTAATTTAAAATTACCGCGCTAGCCGCCATATTGTCTCAAATTCAAAATGGCGGTGGCGACAAGCTGTCTAAATAGTTTGTTTACATCTGGTAACCATAACAAGGCCACTGTTAGGTTTCAAAATAATAACTGTTCAAATTGCCACACTAGCAGCCATGTTAGCTAAAATTCAAAATGGCGCTTTGTTTACCATAACTAGTTGAAGTTAAGTACGGCGTTACACTGTCTACCTCATTGTTTACACAACATCGCCTAGGGCTGTTTACATCACGTGACAATAAGAATGTTTCAAAATAATAACAAGTGAAAGTTAGGTTTACAGAGAAGGTCATTCACCCCTCCGCCATCTTTGTTGACATAACATCGCCTGGGTCTGCTTATATTACGTGACAATAACAACGTTTCAAAATAATAAGTCAAAGTTAGGTTTAAGAGGTAAGGTCATTCACCCCTCCGCCATCTTTGTTGACATCACGTGATCGCCTAAAGTCCTAAAGAAGGGTGGGGGAGAGTTTGGTTTGTAAATAATAACAAGTTAAAGTTAGGTTAACCCCTGGCGCCATACTGTCTGGGCAAGGGGTGGGAGGGAAGGTTAGGTTTGTTTACGTGTGACGTCACTTGAGTGAGCTCAAGGTTGGGTTTGTTTACGTGTGACGTCACTCGGTATACGGGACGTCTTACTACTTAAGTGGAAGCACCATACGGGAAAATTAATGGAAGAAGAGGAGATATCAAATAGTAGTAGATTAGCATATGTTGCAGAGCAAAATTTTCTAGTTATTAAGTCTTGAAGGGTTGCGCACTGCAGAAATAGAGGGCGCCTTACCGTAGAATACTGTATTACTATAATATAATGTGTTCTTGAATGACCTAACAACCCCTACAATATTTATTTACTCCTGTCACAGTCGGTTTCTGAAGAAGACACAATATCGTGCACTTGGAATTTTTATTTGTACATTAAAACAGATCGGAGACAGTCTCTCTGGTACTTCACTTTACTTATGGTATAAATAAGGACAATACGGATTATTGTACTCTTGCTTTGTAGCCGGGAGATACCGGCTCAAATGTTGGAAGAACACATTATTCTGGCTTATGTTTTTCGTGGATTTCTTCACTCCCTCCAGAGAAGTGCCTGTTGGTATCCTACGTCAATTGAGCCCATGACTGCTTCTGTCCTAAGCTCCATCAATTGATTATTAACCAAGACATCCTGACATTCGACTCTATAGACTGGTGTTCGGAACTTCCTTCAAATAGACCACAAAAAATAAACAGGTAATTTTTTAAGAAGCATTTGAATTCTTTTAAGTTGTAGAGCCTAAAATATCCAACAGTCTACGTTTTACGACCACAGCGGAAAAAAACGTTTTCGTGACAAAATAGGCAAACAGAGAATGCACGGAATGTGTACAACCCACAAAAGTGTCACCAGCACCAGTCGCCCCTTTCCGTCTCACGCCTCTGTGTAAACAGCTTGTCCAACACAACTCGTGCCTAATGTAATGATAAAAGTTATGAATGAGTTACACAGCCACACACAATTATGTCGCCATAATTCATGTTTTTATGAGGAAGCTCCTATCGTGTTCTGCTGGTCACTATTAGTTTGAAAGCTGCCTTCAAAATGAATGGGCCTATCAAACAAAAAAAAATGATATGAATATAACCAGTGGCAAAACAGAAACAGAGTTTATCTCAAAAAGATGTGGATATGTGTCGATGCAAGAAAGCATAGAGTTTCCAAAAGCCAACCAGTCGAAGAAGATAAGAATATAAAGACAGAAAAAGGCCACCGAGAATAGTTGAATAATTTATAATTAAAAACAAAGACGACAGTGCACTGGTAGGCTGCACGGTGTCAATAAGTAAAATAGGTACCAGAAAATAATTATTAAACAAAATAACTTCATAGACGACAACCCTTTTGAGAAAATAATCCTTACTGTGCTAGTCAAGGAGTTCTCCGCATTTTATGTAATTAGAAACTTTATTTTTATTTCAGACATTCCATTGCAGTGCGAAGCCCTGAATAGTGTTTCGACATGTATGAATATTTTTTTTGCGCTTTGAATTCGTTGGGTCTTACTCCAAACTACAAGCTGCAAAACTACCCCTTGTTTGCAGTCCACGACGTTTTATTCAATATTTTTATAGTCATAGGCCATATCTGGATGCCGTCTGCCCCATCCGAAATGTATGCTTTATGCAATAGCCACTGGGGATATTTTAATACCAGAATCTTGTTTAAAAGCAAAAATTCTACAGTAACTAAATTTGTACAAAAAATATGACAAATTATTAGACCAACTGTGTAGGTTTTTGTCCGAATTTAGACCTAATGTTACGGTAATTTTTATTGATTTTTGGACCTGGATAGCCCTTACACTTTAATTAAGTAAACAGCGCAGGGATTGTCTCCTTCGATTCGATTTCTGGATGCTGCAAAGCGTATTTTTTACCACCACACGCAGGCGGCCTTTGGGGCCCCTGTCTCCTGTCAGATGAATGTCGAAGTCTGTTGTCCTGGGTATAAGCTGCTACAACATAAAGCAGAACACAGACCTTCTTCTAGCGCCGCCAAGATTCTCGAAGTGTGGGACTTGTTTTCCGGGTGACACCTTGTAGACGTGTATGTGATTATCGTGACATCGGACTCGGAGAAAGTTGCTGCCTGCATCTTTCCTTTTGCTCAATAGACGGAGACAGTAAAATCAACGGGAAGTCTCTCGTGTCTCAGGGGATTTGTGGCAGGCTTCTCGCCACGGAAGTCCGAGTTGCTTCCATAAGAGTTAGTGAGGGTTTTGTAATGGACAGAGAGGCACTCGGAGAGACTTTCCCAAAGTCTTTCCGTTTAATCTTGTCTTACCATCCCATCGTTTTTCCATATGTTCTCACCCATAATGCAAGGAAAGCATTTCCCCAACCTAATTTAAAAATGTCCGTCTACGGAGCTACACAGTCTGGTCACGTAGAAACATTGTAATTCAAGTTCAGAGGGTCAAGTTTGTCATAAGAAATCTTTAAAAATCATTTCATTAAAACATCTAAATCTTGCGTTATTGTTACAGGAATTTTTCAATGAAATTTTAAGAATTAATTTTCCGTATTTTTATAGATTTCAGAATTTCCACCTTCGATAAGAAGATTTTAGATTTTTAAGTGTTTGGTGCGTTTATAAAATTGCGGAAAGCAACTAGTAGCTTCGTCATGTCTGCCCGCCTGTCCGCATGGAACAACATGGCTCCCACTAATTGACTTTCATGAAATTTGATATTTGAATATTTTTTAAAAATCTTTGGAGGTAATTCAAGTTTCATTAAAATCGGAGAAGTTAACAAAATTGTGGAGAAAATCGAAACAAACATTTTACATTTAGTAACGTTTTTTCTAAGATCATGCCCTTTATGTCATAATGTGGGAAATCACTACAGAGCCGGGCGGGCGACGGATGACAGTATGGCGCATGCTCATAGCATTCTGGATAAGTAAGGCTACAAACACAGTCTGAGAATATGTAAAACGTATTGCTTTTGCAAAGTAACAGTGGTTGCATGAACGCGTCTGGGTGTTACATTACACGTACATGCCCTGTCTTTTTCTTATATACTGGATTTTCGATTATTCTGGTGCCATGATTTAGTGCTGTAGCTGCAGTTTGAAGGCTTCTGTGGACGTTGCGTCATTTCGAGACATGACTTGACATTCCAGAAGCCTTGAACATGCTGCAACTCTACTGTGACAGTCTCAAATCTTTCAGTTTACTGCTAGTTCGGAAGTGCTTGCATGTAACGGTTTTAGTCTTGTAAGGCTTTAAACAGACATGAGAGTAGTCACGAAACACAGTGAGTGAGATTTACATCACAGTTAGGTATTTAGTAATTTTAGAGTTTATTTGCTTCACATTTGTTGTTATCAGATATCATTTCAACAATGGCTTCTAAATGTTTTTATGTAATATTCTTATTGTAGACAAATTGCCTCTCTGTCTCAGTATACATACAGTATACAACCAGTCAACCATTACACACGTTGTTTATTTGAATTGTATAAGATACATTAGTTTTATTCTCAGCACATCGATTTGACACAATAAAAATGCGTTCACGTTTCTGCTCCAAAACGGTTATCTCTACATCTTCCAAGCCATCGTAACAAAAGACGGAACAGATTTATGATGGCATGCATCGCTTATGTACAAGATGATCAACATTTGTAGAATGCCTTATTTTATTATAGTCATCAATCAAGTATCGATTTTGCTTCAGGTTGCTTTGTAGAAACAACCCTCTAAGAAGCATCATGTAAGTTGTGTACGTAGAGTCATATCTTTGTGTTTAGATCACACGTTTTTGATAGTTTCACAGATCTGGGACATAGGTAAAATGCTTATGGCCCTTGTTTGTACTGTTGCTAAGATTGTCCCATGGTGACGGTCTGTCTCTACCGTTGCTGAAGTAAGCTTTACTCTCTGATTCCATTGCTTAAAGTTTTTTATTTTTATTAAATGAAGCTAGTTTAGGGCTTTCCAGAATTCAAGACCGAAGATATAAGCGTGGATATCTGTAAACTCTTTACGGAAATCGTTGTAAACGTATCTGCTGTTTCGTCTGATAGGAGAAGAAAATTTCTCTTTGTTGAGTCCCAACGATGCACCCTTGGTGCATGTGGCTATGAAATCCATATTCGGGGCTACGAAAGCAAAATGGAAAATCCTCAACCACATTCCAACTATTTCTGTCTCAGCGACAGACCAACTTTCTTTTTTGGAAGTCAACAATCATTTTTAATAGAATCAACTCTGGCAACTGTACCTCAGAAGGGAGGGTCTCCGGTACTGACTTGGTGAGTTCAAATGGCAGCAAGAATCATGTTCTATCTCATGCAGATTGACAGGTCAAACGAGAAAGTGAGACGTAAGATATTAACTGGTAAGTTCTTACCGACCACTAGGCTGTGGATGTGGAGACACTACACTTCATTGACATGACCCTAGCTACTCGACAGTCGACACAGTGTAACATCCCAGAAGAACCGAATTTTAATAAACGTGTTTTGTAACAAAGACGTTATCGAAGCACTTAGAGGAAGCCAGGTGTCACGTTTGATAGAATAAGGACTATTACAGAAAAAAGAACTGTATAAACAACAGGACTGTGATGACTAGTTCAGGAAAGGAATAAACAGTGCAGACACAACATACCATAAGGCTACATGTAGGAACTGGCAGCGATTTGATTCTGCTGTAATTAATAACTAATCATACAACGCCGATGTTCAAGGTTTAGCAGATCACCAACTGGGAGACATTAGTCTAATGGAACACAGCAGTTGAGTTGGCACAAAATGTAGACGCCATAAAACTTCTATTCTTCGGCACTGAAAGTAGGATTCTTCCTATTCGTCTGTTCTTCTATATAGTCTAAAATGCAGGGGTCACGAACTTCTAAAAAATGTAGAAGCCACTTCAATATTGCAGACGTCAGAAGAGTGATATGAAGCAAGTTATACCATTAGAACCCACAGATATTAGGTGCCACGGTACAAATCAAGTCGCCAGGGCAAAACTGTGCCAGGAATTTTTGCACCCATGCCAAAATAAAGATACATATATTTTATGACATATGCACGTGTTCAGTTGTTCAGCAACTGGAAATCATAAAAGATCAGATACTAAAAGCTCAGACCCAGACATGATTTATCTATTTTCCTTTTCCTGCCCCTATCACCACTACCTGTGACTGTACACCGCAACAAAAAACAAGCTCTTCAAGTCTGACACCGGAAGTTATGTAAGGGTACAGTGGTTATAAAATTTAAGTTCGTAATTTCCTTGAATTCTTCTGTAAGTGACCTCTGTCTCAGAGCCCGCGTTAATTAAGAGTATTTATAAGAGAAACATACTGAACATGGACACCATTTTATTAGGCTAATGTGAAGAAAATATACATTACTAAACACGTCTATTCCGGAATGAGCAACTTTAATTTCCATGGCAAAAGGAAGTCTATAAATTTCACCAGGTAGACAAGTGGGTAAGAGTGTAGCGTTGATATGACAATTCTGTCATTTCGATTGATTGTTATTGCATGTGTTGTAGTCTGAAAAGTACTCGCTTAAGCTGTGCAGTTACACGACTGCTACTGGAGTACGTTTTTCAGAGTCGTATGCTCTTTATCCTAGTGTTTGTACAGGCACTGAGGCTCTGTACAGGCCGTACAGCCCATAGGCGGAGTAGAGGTATAGCCCTACCCTTTCATGACCACGGCACTAGAAGGGGGTGAGAGGTCAGCGTTACGTCCCGGCCGCTCTTTACCCCCCGGAAAAACCCGGTACCCATTGTACAGGAGGCTGGGTGGGACTCAAGACCGGTCTGGACAGGTGCGGAAAATCTCGCCTCCACCGGGATTCGATCCCCGGACCGTCCAGCCCGTAGCCAGTCGCTATACCGTCTACGCTACCCGGCCCACTATCCTAGTGTTTTACTCGTATTTAATAAAGCTGTCACTAACTAAGACTGCACTACAGTGTCGATGACAGAGGGAAGAATACGAATAGAGCGTTGGTGGAATGATTTTGACAAGGTAAACATGAAGTACTGGGGGGGATCGCTGTCCCAGTACATGGCTAAAAGTACGAGGGAAGTAGGAAAGCTATCCGTATTTCTGTTGTTTCTCAATGAATTGCTCCTTGTCTTTTTAAATTAAAGGTATTGTGCTTGGCTGTGACTGAAGGCGAACGGTTGTAAGAGCATAAGCACACAATATACAAGCACATTTTCTCTTTAGAACGCAACACTTAACGAAACATATATTAGTTTTTTAGCTCCTGAAATGTCTGTCTTTTGCTTGGCGTGTCTAACACGATGTCCAAAATGTCTTAGCTTCAAACACGAATTTTATTCGTGGTCATGATCCAAATAATCGGACATAAACGTTAGTTTAAGTTAACGTTCTTCTCGTGTTATGCTGCCTGTTAGATGGGGTAGGAATCATAACATCGAAAGTGTTTTGTCAAACAGGGCGTGAATCTTTTTCGGTTCCGTGTCAAAACGTCCCCACTCCTGACATACTGAGCATCACGCATTATATTTCAGGTAAATATACCGTCCCCATTCCTGACATACTGAGCCCCACACAGTGCAAGACAGATATCATACAGTTCCCACGCCTGACGTACTGAGCATTACACAGGGCAGGTCAGATATTACACCGTACGTATTTCTGACAATGAGCCTCACGCATTAAACTTCAGATATCATAGGTCCCCACTTCTGACCTACCGAGCCTTACACAGTGTAGGTCAGTTATACCGTTCCCACTCCTGCATACTGAGCCTCACACAATGCAGGCCAGGTATCATAACTTCCCCACTCCGGACATATTAAGCCTCACGCGTTATACTTCGGATAGATATCACACAGTCCCCACTCCTGATACACTGAGCCTCGCTCTCAGTACATTGGTTAAGATTAACAATTTTACAGTGAACATCGGGTTAAGCAACACGAAAGGTGTACTGGAGAGGAAGTGGTTGTGACCTATGTTGAAGTACTCTACTGGATTTTGCTTGCAGGATTTACAAGAGACGAAAGTAGGTTAGAAACGGTTGAAGACTGACGAAGAGATTTGCACTTGTCTAGAGCACAGGCGGCACCGAGAATAGTTAATTAATTTCAATCCAGTGTCGGGCTGTTGGTGGTACCACTTCTTGATGTTCTCAGTTTCCGGGTTTGTTGTCGCTTCGGGTCAGATAAATTGTGATGCCAATTTATGAGGTAGCTATTCTGCACCTCCCCGGAGGC
>Ga0268261_10003342_pt1 | contig 11788 bp, 10 predicted proteins | sample TergutNc150P1_FD_190353 | JGI IMG/M metagenome (GOLD analysis project Ga0268261, IMG submission 190353) | Nasutitermes corniger P1 segment gut microbial community from laboratory colony in Florida, USA - Nc150 P1 (SPAdes) (version 2) | ecosystem: Host-associated > Arthropoda: Insects >... | reverse complement strand
GGCCATTTTGTTAGGAGTGATACTGGTCACGTGATGCAAGCTATTGACATCACAAGACACTCAAGGATAACACAACAGCTGGTTCCATCTACCACCGTATTCTCCTTCGTCTGCTGTTCCCAGTTCGCATGCAAAAATAAGTTGCTCATGACTTTCGGTACGACCTTCGTATTTCTCATATGTTAGAGAAATGTATTCATTTCCCTCCATTACTGAAGATTTGCTGTCACACTACACAACATCAATTACAACATACACATAAAGTCTTCATTCATTAATCATGTGAGTGTGAACATTTCTTAACAGCACTCAGATCCATAAGCAACAACTTACACAAGATTATGGACATAATGAGCTATGTAAACACTGATATACAATCAGAAACAGCTCCTTAACTGACATATAAAACAGATCATGAAAAAGTACAATGTCAAATATGATGAATGCACAGATGCATCTTTAAATGTCTCCACTGTCTAAATAAATTATTACCCACATCAAATGACAGTCAACAGTATGAAAACAAAGATGCCCCCTCCACAAACTGGGAGGCCTGAAAGAATTCTTACATATGAAGGATATTCGGAAACATACCAATCTTTTAAAATAGAGTGCCAAAGTGACCATGCAGCAATGTCCGACAAGTGGTGCGTCCAAGCGGTGACTTCCACATGTCACTTGACAAAAGTCACATCATCCTACCTCGTTTAGTCTTCGCACAGTGTCTGCCAGATGAAACAAGTGTTTGTTGCGTACGGTGATTTTTCGGATGTTTCAAATTGTCCGATATTTAAGAGCGGCATGTTTCTATCAAGTTTTGTTTTAAATTAGGGGAACATTTTCATACACATCTGAAATGTTACAGAAGGCGTTTGATAATGACTCCACGAGCTGAACTCAAACTAATCAGTGGTGCAAATGGATAGAGACGGCAGAAATTCGATCAAAGATTCTCCATGTTCTGGATGACTATCTACATCAGAACATGAGCATGTCGAAAGAGTGTGTGAAGTCGTCCATTCAAATAGACGATTGACAGTGAGGGAAGTACCTGATGAACGTGGAATTTCGAAAAAAAAAAAAAAGTGTCGTGAGATTTTGAATGAAAAATTTGGGTATGAGGCTTGTAGCAGCCAAATCTGTACCATGTCTACTGATTGAAGAGCAAAAACAAAGTACCTAGAAGTCAGTCAAAAACATATTATGTGTGAAAACAATGATGAAAACTTATTTAAAAAAACATCAGTACAGGTGAAGAGATGGGTTCATGGATATTATGTCAAAACAAAAAACCACTCTTAACAATGGGTCTCAAAAATCTCATTCAGAACTGAAAAACCAAGGCAGGTTCATTCAAAGGTGAAGGTGATGTTGACTTATGTTTCTTTTTATGTGTGTGGAGGTGTTGCTCACCATGAATTTTCACCTCATGGCCATAATGTCAACAAACAGTACTATCTTGAAGTGATTACATGCATGCAAGAGGCAGTGAAAAGAAAAAAGGACCAATTTGAGGAGGGAGAATAAATGGATGCTCCACCATAACAACATCCTTGCACATTCATTCCCCTCTAATTAATCGCAAATCTCTTGCAAAGCACATCGAGCTTGTCCCACAACTCCCTATATTTGCCACACCTCACACCAACAGACTTCTTTTAGTTTCCAGAGTTAAAATTCATACTGAAAGATCGAATTTTGAGTCTGATGACAACACCCAAGAAAATTAACTAACAAAGCTGTGTGCTTTTTCACAAAAACCATTCTAGCAATGCTTAAAAAATCAGAGGGAGAACGCTGGGAGCAGTGTATTAGGAGAGCAGGGAACTACTCTGAAAGAGACAAGGGCAAATAACTCCTAGGTAAATGGAACAAAGTTTTAATGAAAAGTTCGGATATTTTCCGGACAACACTCATTTATCACAGGAAAACGCCCGCTCCCCCATATGAGTACACAGATGCATCTTCAAAGCACCAGACTCCCTGAAAGATTTCTTACATATATCACATGTAAACGGTCGCTCCCCAATGTATGAATATGGTGATGCAACTTCAACTTACCTGACCGCCTGAAAGATTTCTTACATATATCACATGTAAAAGCTCACTCCCCATTATGAATAGGTTGATGATACTTCAAGTCACGTGACAGCGTGAAAGACTGCTGCACTTTATGAGTGTGCACATGCACCTTAAAAGCACCTGACCGCTTGAAAGATTTCTTACATATATCACAAGTAAACGGTCGCTCCCCAGTATGAGTACGTTGATGATACTTCAAGTAACCTGAGTGCCTGAAAGACTTCTTACATATATCACACGTAAATTGCTGCTGCCTTGTATGAATGTGTAAATGCGCCTTCAAAAAAACAGAAAGTCTGAAAGATTTCTTGCATATATCACATGTGAATGGCCGCTCCCCTGTATGAATCTGTATATGGTTCTGCAAGCCACTGCGTTCTGTGAATGCCTTCTTACATATGTCACACGTAAATGGATGTTCCCCAGTATGGGTACGTAGATGCAACTTCAATACATCTGGCCGATTGAAAGATTTCTTACATACGTCACATGTAAACGGTTGCTCACCAGTATGAATTCGTAGATGCACCTTCAAGTTACGGAAATGAATAAAGGATTTCTTACATACAACACATGTATGAGGCCGCTGCCGTTGCTCTATATGAGTGTTTAGATGCTGCTTCAAGGCACCTGACCGTTTGAAAGATTTCTTACAAATGTCACATATAAATGGCCGCTCCCCTGTATGAATGCGTAAATGCTTCTGCAAGTCACCGCGATTAGTGAATGCTTTCTTACACATATCACACGCAAATGGACGCTCCCCAGTATGTCTGAGTAGATGTACCTTCAAGGAACCAGACTGATTGAAAGATTTCTTACATACGCCACAGGTAAACGGTTTCTCACCGGTATGAATTCGTTGATGCACCCTCAAGTAACTGGAATATAAAAAGGATTTCCTACATACATCACATGTATGCGGATGCATCACAGTATGAGTAGTCTGATGCGATTTCAAGGCACCTGAATGACTGAAAGTTTTCTTACATTCATCACATGTACACAACTGCTTCCTTCTATGAATACATACATGTACCTTCGAAGAACTGGGCCACTTGCAACACTTCTTACACACATCACATGTAAACTGGTGCTCCTCACTATTGATGCATAGATGTTTATACATTTTTTGTTGAGCATAGTTAGTCTGTCGTTTAGACATACGACCCATATGCTTCCTGGAAACAAAATCTGCTCCTTCAGAAACGGAAACTCTCTGAAATAGAATAAAAGATGTTCAATCAGGTTGTTCTCCCTGTAGAAATGAACTTTCACATAAAACAGTAGGTGGCAATAAAATGGTATTTGAATAAATAAGATTAAGCCTATACTGAAGTACAGTGAATTTGTGTATAGGCCTACATATGCCTGTGAATGTTTGTGTGGGGCAGTTTATCATTCATTTCAAGTATCACAGCAACGTAAAAATTATGACAGACCAAAAACACCTAGAGAATGTGGAATCTTTTAAATATTTGGGTAGCATGTTAACAAATGATGGAAGATGTACTTGTGATATTAAAACCAGGATTTATATGGCAAAAGCTGCATTTAACAAGAAGAGGGTTCTTTTCAGTAGCACATTGAACTTAAAATTGAGGAAGAAACTAGTAAAATGCTACAATTGGAGCATATGGTGCGAAACTTGGACGCTTCGGGTAGCTGATCAGAAACACATGGAAAGTTTTGAAATGTGGTACTGGAGAAGGATGGAGAAGATCAGTTGGACTGATCATGTGAGAAATTAAGATGTATTACTTAGAATCAAGGAACAGAGGAATATGCTACATGAAATAAGTAAATTGATGGCTAACGGGGTTCATCATATTTTGCGTAGAACTGCCTTCTACAACAGGTTACTGAAGGAAAGATATAAGGGAAAATAAATGTGACACGAAGACGAGGAAAAAGACATCGGAAGCTACTGGATGACCTTAAGGAAAGGAGAGAATACTCTCATTTGAAACTCTAGATTGCACTAGGTGCAGAGCTCGTGTTGGAGGAGGCTTTGGACCTGTCGTACGACAGACTATGAATGAGCAAACAGGCCCCATCAACAGTATCTCTCACAGCATGGCACATTCTCAATTTTGGGATGAAGAAGATAACCTGCAGATTAGGAAAGTACTTACCACTATAATGAATAATAGGTCAAAGAGTGCCGATAAGGGTTCAACATCCGGCCTTGGGTTTGGGAGAGTTTCTAAAAACTTTACAACACCAGAAACCAACATGATAAAAATGTTCCTTGGACCTTGGTAAATCTCGCCCTAGAACAGTTCATGAAGGCTCAGAGGTGGAGCAGAGCTATAGCTCTATTCTATATATAACCTTGGCACTAGAAGGTGGGAGAGCTCGTTACACCCCAGCTGCTTTACTGCAGGAAAGAGACTTGGTATCTGGAGTACAAGAGGCTGGGTGGGCTAGTCTGGACACACGTGGACAATCTCACCCCACCTGGGACATGGGCAATGAAATAGGGAAAAATCTTTTGGAATTATATAGGTGACAGAAAATGAATGACTGGATTGGAACTTGGAATACCAGGAGATTAGTGGTCACGGTACTGAACCAACAAAAGATTATACTTTTCTCTATGTAAAAGATATGAATATCATCTGTGAGGTCCACATTCATCTATGCATAACAGAACCATACCAGCAGTTAAGAGAGTTGAGTATTGTAGACTTCAAACAAAAAACCATGATAAAGATTCTACATCCTGCAAGCTGGATAAGTACATCCTGAGTTTTCCAAGGACATGGAATGCATGAACATAAAGATGGCACATTCCTTTGAAGGCCCAGGAACAACTCACCCAGCAATCAGGGTCACAACACACAACACCATCCTTGATTACACTCATGTGAAAACCTTAAAATTCACAATAATAATGTGTGTGGATTAACATTTATACATCCAAATACCCAAGTCTCAACAATAAAATCTTTCAGATTTGCAGCTTCAGAGAAAGTACATGACAACATGATCAACGCTACAGCTACAGAAAATATCATACAGAAATAAAAAATCTCAACTATGTACAGTTCAGGTATTACACACACAGTAGCAACATAAACCTTGTTATAATAAGTTCCAAAATTTTACAGAAGCATTCTGAACTGCAATGCTTACACAGTAATGTTGAATGAAGATATGCTGATCAGTGTAAGATGTAACAGTTGTAGACATTTCAGCAACAAACGATGTAAATGCTGAAGGGGTAAAATTAATAAGGAATTATGAAACACTAAGAACAACAGTAGTAGAGCCTCATATAAAAACAAGACTAAATTTTAAAAGGGTTAACAGCGTAGAACATGGTAAATGATAGGGAAAATGTGATTTCATAATCCCACAGTTGGTAGAATAGGAAGAACAATCACTTTTGGTGTTTATTGAATGTAAATGGGATAACCATGTTACGCAGACTGAAATGTCCAACACACACCTTAGCGTGTAGTGCCTGATACAAGTGCTTTATGAGGTTGAGATGGTTATTGCAGAGTGAAAGAGATATAAGTCACCAGACATTAAACAATTTTAGCTTAAGTGAACCAATCATGAGTTAAAACATCACAGTCTGGGATGTATAAGCTTATTACTTCTACTTCAAATATGGAGGAAGTGCCTGAAAAGTGGAAAGAATTTATTACCCTATTTCTCTATTAGATGATAAAACTGAACTTATTAGACAGCCATATCAGTTTAATGAACAAGAAATATTTTGTTCAAATTTCATCTGCCAAGAATAATGCCATATATACAAGACATTGCTGGGGGTAATCACTGTGAATCTGAGCACTGTTCAAATATATTTATCAAATACTTTAGAAACATAAAAATAAAACATGGAGCAATATTAACATATATATTTACATTAGGAGGGTGAATGCATGTAATTATCTGCATAACGATATTATCTATCAAACTAACAAACTTAATCCATCCAGCACTGTCAGTCTTAAAAACCCATTCATTATGCCCCTAAACAAGGCTGGGGAATTTATAGACAGGCTCAGTGGAAATACAGAAAGGAGGTAGGGAAGATCTCAAAAGATGCATGGAGGACTTTCTGTAACTCCTCTCATGACCTTCCCATGTTGGCGATGTTACACATGTCTCTTTTGAGAGACCCTAAGCTGGGATCTTTGGTGTCTCCTTCCGTGAGGCATATGCAATCGAAAGGGGAAAACTTAGAGCTCTTGCTTGTTACTCATTTCCTTAACTCCATGGTTATAGAGTTGCAGCAGCGCTTGCCGCTGCACCAAATGTTTGGACTAGCGAGTGGATGTGAGGGTCATCATTACTGGAGACAGGATTGGGCAATTGATTCTTTTGCCCCATACAAAAGACCTGTTGGAAGAGGGGCGGAGGATTCTTCTCCCTTACCTGGTCAAGATCTTCTGGGCCTCATTGGTGACTGGCTACATTTCACCCATATGGCACCAGGATAAATTCATGTTCATACCTAAGCCCAGTAAAAATCCGTATAGTGGACCTAGGGATTTTAGACTTATCAGTCTCACATCGTTCTTACTTAAGACCATGGACAAGATGGTAGATAAATTTTTAAGGGATGAAATTTTGGCTATTATGCCATTACATCCCAATCAACATATATACCAGGCTGGGAAATCAGTGGAAACAATCCTTCATCAGCTCATGGTTGGGGTGGAAAAGGAGCATGATCTGCAGCAGACAGCTTTGGGTATTTTCTTAGACATAGAAGGGGCATTTAATAACACCTCCTATGACTCCAAGTGTGCTGCTCTTTTCAAACATGGGGTTGACTACAACATCATACAGTGGATTAGAGCTACGCCTGGCTGTGGCGATTCCTGGTGGATCTTTCAAGAGAGTTGCGGTATTTAGGGGTTGACCACAGCGAGTCATTTTGTCACCACTCCTATGGTGCCTTGTTGTTGATGATTTGACAGCAAGGCTCAATGGGAGCGGAATATATGCTCAAGGCTATGTGGATGACATTTGTCTTCTAATGCAGGGGAGGGGGGGTATTCCTTAATACAATATCAAAGCTCATACCATACTCAGAGACATGGCACAAGGTCGGGTTGTCCGTTAATCCCAACAAAAATGGGCTTGAATTCACAAGGAGAAGGAAACTCCCTGATTTCTTCAGACAACACTTTCTTGAAGTTAGTTTACACTGCTCTGTGTTGGTTAAGTATCTCACGGTAGTCCTGGATTCTAGGCTGAGTTGGAGATAGCATGTAGATGTCAAAGTAAGGAAGGCTCACAATTTGTTGTAGATATGTAGGAGGGCCTATGGTGCAACATGGGGCCTGAGACCCAAGGTTGTCCACTGGCTCTATGTATCTATCATTAGGCCATCCATCCCTTTTGCATCCTTTGTTTGGTGGCCTGGCTATCAGAGAGGTAGTGCCAAAAAAGACTAAGCAGAGCACAAGGACTTGCATGCTTAAGGATAACAGGAGCGATAAGCACTACTCCTATTAGTGCTATGGAAGCACTTACTTGCCTCCCCCCACCGGAGATACTAGTATCGAGTGAGGCAAGGTTAGCTGTACATCGTATCTGGAGGCTGGGATATTGGTCTTACCTTCACCCCACTTGAGGTCATAGTAGCATACTGATGCGGCTTCAGCCGTCAGATCCCATATTTCATATGGGGGTAGAAGTTACAAGGCCAGTATTTAATTTTGAACCCAAATATAAGGTTAATATGTTGACTAGGGAAGAGCAGACCGCAGGATGGGTTAAATAGCAGAGACATGCAGATGAAAGTGGATTTCAATAAATATCGTTTTATTGGACAGTTAAATACTGGAAACAATATCTAAAAGCAACGGGATGAAACCTATTAAATTAATGTCACCCATTGCTTGTCTTGTACTGCAAGCCATCTCACAGTAACTGCGTCATAAGTACTGCTCTGAACAAAGACTGTTCACATACAGTACTTTTGTGTGACATATAAATCACACTGTACTCCGTTACAAACACCACAACACCTCATCACTTACCAAACTTGTGTGGAGGGAAGGAAATATATCTTCTGCTCGTTGCAGTACAATCTTTGGCACTCTAGTGGCAAGAGAATGAAGAATCTTTTGTAATCTTGGCGAAATACGTCTTGGCCTCATGATGATTCTCAATGTTGTTCATTAACTACAAACAGAGAGGAAGTATGACACCACAGACATATGCTTACAACCTGAAAGTAAGGAAATGTGTCACTGTATTCACAAAACATATCAAGAATTAAGATACTTAGAATGTACAGGGTAGGGCAACATTCATTCATCATTTTGATTTACACAGAACTTGGACTGCTCCAGCGACAGCATTGAAATTTGTTCCTAATCTCACCTACAAATCCATTTAATGAAAACATGGATCTGAGGTCTCTGACACATTCAGCAGACTCACGTAATCTCATTCTAAGAATTTCTGAAGAAAGAAATGTGTTACCACCCATCATGTCTGCATAATGGAAAGTGTTATGAATTAAGGGCTTCAGACCTTTGATCTCCATGAATGATAAATGATAGGTTTTGTTTCTAATAGTAGTTTTGTGTTAATGTTTCTCAATAATGGCAAACATTTTTCTTTCAATTCAACACTGTATTGAATAAATTGCAATAAACCATCACTGACAAATGTATCTTTAACAAACCTAAATGAATGATGTCCCACCATGTACAATACTGGACTTGAAAGGTGATACTTAATGGATAGAAACCTTCCACCAGAAATATATTCATTTATTGTAAGCTGAAAATACACGTATAGTGTGCATGATAGGTAAAAGTTCTTGCAACACAAACAATATAAACTTGATCGTATGCAACTTACAAGTGACAGATATTTTTCACTACAATTTGGATAACTACCAGACTATAGACACTCCACATTACATACAAATAATTCTAACAAAATTACCATATTAGAAACCTACTAATAAATGTAACAGACACAAAACAAGAGGAAATAATTCTGTCAAAGCACAAATTCAAAACACAATCAATCTCATACAATACACATGATGCAATATCACAGACAGCCCTAAGCCTCATCAAACATGAACCAGGAAAGTAAAACTGCAGATCAATCTATAACAGTGCTGAAATATAAAGTACACAATTTATCCTACACATTGCTATGTTGATCATTAAGAATAATTTCATATTTTAACATGTATATTCAAGTCACACATTTAAAAGCAAGACTTACACATATCTTTTAACACCGCTCGCCCTTACCATGCATTTATAATCCATTATCGGAAATAGCAACCATAACACATCCTGTGTGACATTCATTGCGATTGTAGAACTAAAACTTGTCATGCAGAAACAGGGGAGCAGAGGTTTAACAACAAGACCTGCACCTTCTGAACTATTTATTACAATAAATAGAGCATTCTAAATAATACATTATAAAATGCTATAAAACACCATTCAAGTTTGTCTCTACACATTTCCGACAGTCGAGGCAATCCTCATGGTAACAATTTACACATTCTGGAAAATTCAGAAGCTTTACACCCATAACTACACTCAAGCTAGTCTATTACCAAACATTTAAATAAAATAAAAAGATTTTCTACAGCATGCAGGTATAAAGGAAATTATTTTACTTCTGTCATTACTTAATCATGATTAAGTAAGAATATGACCAGCAATGTAAAGATTAATGTTCCAGCCATGATATACAGATTGTCCGCTAGAGGATGTTCTGCATTGGTCACAATATGCAGTGAAAAATTCTAATACTATTTTATTATACATTATACGACACTGAGTACTATGTTGAATTTACTGTAATAAAAATAGAATACAGTGGTAATTTCCTAACTGGATGTTTTATACATTACAAAAACAGTAAAATACGATGACGAGATGCAAAATATTAAAAGTGCTACTGAATGTGTAGACACACCCAACCACATGACATCAAACGACACAAACATGGCTGAATATTTTGGACTAAGATGGCAGATTTCAATGCCTATGATACAACTCCTTTGGCATGAAGAGACAGTACAAATCCTGTCTGGTTTAGCCTGCGGCATAGGGTCAAGCACCCTTATTTGCCGGTATTTTCCAGTCAGCAAGGCAACTTAATAGTAATCATGGCCAGTTTAAAAAATTCCACTGAGGCATTAAACAATTCTTGTTTTGCAGTTATTCTGTTCTTGCTTAGCCATGTCCTGATTTTCACCTGGGCAATCAAGTAATCACCTCTTCTTACAACTAAATTGTGTACTAAATCTACAATGTGGTACTAACCACTTATAAGCAATTGCAACACTCTTATTTTCATAGTACTCTACTGTAAGTACATGAGGCTTCTACCAGTCAACATATGATAGTAGCCTAACAAAACCTGGTTTGAACAGACCAATATTATGCTCATTGTTCAACCCGTCAATCTGCTGATGCTAAATCTTGTGTACATCCCTCACACAACACAGAAAACAATGGTAACTATGGCAACAAATTTCAACTCACTCACACCAACGATTGGTGATGTCTGTGTCCCTATGCCTTTCCCATGCTCTGGCCCTTTCCTGTGGAATAATTTTGATTAATTTTGCAAAGGCACAAGCCATAATCATCCTGAAACTACTTCAAAAACTTCAACTTCCTATCTCTATACCGTCATGAACTATGATTGCGAAATACATGCACAACCAACTTATATATTGCAACATACAACTGACACCACATACATAGAGCGTTAAGTGTGGCTATACTCATAAATCCTTCATAAATGTACATATATAATTCACCATCAACTATCATATACAGTCAAAACAATTCCTGATAATTATTGTAACACTGTTTATCACCTTAATTAACAAGTTTCAAAATTGCATGAACGATACTTTTGCACTTCAAACACGTAATTTACACCAAATATCTTACCGAACAAACTTAATAAAATTCACTACAAAATTATTAATCATGTGTTTTTTAATATACATTATAACTATAAAATGTAATAAAGTAGACATCAGATATCCTGTAATTGTGTAATACATTGTCGTCTTAACATGTCACAATTGACAGAAATGCGGCACTAAACTGGAAATTCGCGACTCTGTATTTCGAGCAATTTCCACTGCGCCCAACAGTCATTCTGTCTAACGAGTCTAACTTATCTGGTCAGACCTATTTTGACGAGTCCGGGCCTAAACGTTTGGTATCATAACCTTATACAAACTGGCACAAACACCATGTTTGACATTATAACAAAAGTTAAGAAAAACGGACTATAAAGCATCCTTACCAATCAAAACAAAATATCAAACTCTAAAGAAATTGCACACTTCAAACCACCCAGGAAATTCCACAATTCTCTGCAAACCCACACACTTAAACTTCGTAACCATTGTCAGTGTCCAACAACCGAAGAAGTCATGGCGCCAAATCAGTTTGTGCGCACAGACAAGCGGGCAAAGAATACTGATCACACAGAGTGTAAACTTAATCGCTGGTTGTCGGAGTTTCAAAGAGAAGCAGAAGATGCCAGTACTGATTGCAAATTTCTTGACCTTTCTGTTCTGTCTTGAAATTTGTCTTCTTGATTAACAGCAATTCTTCACGCAATAATTGATGTTCTTCAACAAGTGTATCAACCTCTGTTGTTATTTGCAAAGTTGACGATACTTCGAACTTGTCATTCCATTGACCTAGGTGTCCCCCCCCGCCCC
>Ga0268261_10003341_pt1 | contig 11788 bp, 8 predicted proteins | sample TergutNc150P1_FD_190353 | JGI IMG/M metagenome (GOLD analysis project Ga0268261, IMG submission 190353) | Nasutitermes corniger P1 segment gut microbial community from laboratory colony in Florida, USA - Nc150 P1 (SPAdes) (version 2) | ecosystem: Host-associated > Arthropoda: Insects > Digestive... | reverse complement strand
GTGTTTATACTGCAAGAATGGTAGCAGTTTACTCTGAAGTTCAAATGTTTGCAGACTTGGCTGAGTGTGTGATCTCACACACCCCTTACAAACATGAAATTCTACTACCACTGGCTAATGTATGGAGCCACATCTCCATGCCTTCATCCTCACATTGCTCTAGTCCTTACATCTTGTGTCACTAGCATTCTCTGCACATGAAGTGTCTCAAAGTGATGTGATCTCGTATTTTTGTGCTTGCATTCATTTATTTACAGCATGTTAATACCAGGCAGCTACCATAACACAAACTGGTAGTATTACACAGATACTGTGAGGCTGTTCTTACTTGAGCTGTTCAAAGTGTCAGCCATTAGTGCCATAACGTGATATGCAATACCAAAACACAGAAGTGCAGTATGACAACATTACTCTGCGATGTTTTTTATAGTGTTCCTCTTGTGCCAACGAGCACACTTAATTGTCATTACTCCATAATGTGGTTAAGTTTTAGTACTTAATCATGCATGTTCTGTGACAGCTTTTATACCAGTCTTGTCAGCATCTGCTCTCCTCAGCATTCCAAAAATAATTTTCAGTTGACTTAACTTGAACTTCATATAATTTTGAACATCTTTGTTTTCTAATGGCTGACTTTTAAAGTCATATGAAACGATGTTCTTTCTGTGATAGTTTAATTTTTCATATTATGTTACATGACATATTTGAAGAACTTGGCACCTTAATTTTTTTATACTTTACACACACACCCATACATATATAGTAAGTTATTACTGTCAGCTATGTCCAGCTAAATATGTGTGGGTGAGGGAAGGTGGGGGGTGTCAATGGGTGAGTTTTCACACTGTCTTATCCATAACTGTTTCAGTTTTTATTCAGTGCTGTATAACCAATGAAGTTGATGAAGCATCTTTAAAAGCTGGGAGATAATTGTAGACAACTTGCTGACTTTCATAATGCTCTGCAAATATCTCCCTACACATGTATAAAATTGGAAGACTGGTGATGAGACAATGAATCCACATGACAGTATAGGATCACTTATATTTTCAACCAGACAGTTGAAATACAGACTCATTTCTATCCCTGAGTCATTAGGAATCATTCTGTTGAGCAGTTGTTTCCACTTAAAATATTTCACACATGCTGGGACATTTAACTGGAGTTAGGCTTACACTGACTACCTTGGAGAAAATAAAATTTCAGTTCAGTATTTTAAACATGTATGTTTTTAATAGTATGAAGAAAACATTAAAGTTACATCAAATGTTTGAGATTTGAAATATGTGTGAATTTAAAAAGCATAACAAAACATAGAACATTTTCAAAAATGCCTATCAACAATAGACAATCAATGCATATTTATCATTAATACATATATGAACTTCCATACAATATAAATTGTGTGACAGTGTCAATGAAGAATCTCAGTGTGTGTTCATATGTACAGATGAACAGTGCTTTTTTGTAAAACATTGTGCCAGTACTTAATCCTAAACAGCAGGGGAAGTTAAAAATGTTTCTTGTCTTGGTATAAAAATGTTTAAAAATGCTGATATTGTTGTTTCTTATTTTGATAATATCGTTGGAAGAAGAACAACAAATACGATTTATTTTCCCCCTCGTTCTGACTTATAGTAACTGTGTAATATGTCACGATTGTTAAAGGTGTCAGTAGGCTGTATTGTTGCATTCTGTCACAGATAAAATACTGCACATAACTACACTGTGTAGCATAAGCATAATATAAATGCAAAGTTTCACTGTTCTACATTATTTATAATATATTTTATATATATATATATATATATATATATATATATATGATTATTTTATATTTGAGAGCAGGGAAGTGCAATTCTTGTAACTTATTAATAAACTGACACATACATTGGATATTTTCCATCTTTTCATTTTTTTTAGCAATACTTTTCATAAGATGGCTGTGCTTGTGTCAGGTGAAACTATGATTCCTGCTAACAGGCGATTCTCTCGCTAGAGGCCCCATACTATTGTCTACTTCAAATGCAAGCACGCGAGAAATTGAAAGTTTTTTTTAAAGACAGAATTATCTCAAAAAACCTTTGGCCACCCAGATCTTCCAATCTAATGCCTGCCAACTGCTTTCTCTGGGGCCTATTGAAGGGCAAATTGTACAAAAATACACCCCGCACAATAGAACAACTCAAAGACCCTATACGCCAAGAGATTCAAGGCGTCAGCATTGACGCTTTGGGAAAAGTGTTCCAGAATTTGGAGAAACGCATTCAAGTGTACTTGGATGTGAAAGGAGACCAGTTTCAGCATCGATTATGAGCAGGTTTTGTTTTGCATCGTTCCCGGTATGTGTATATAAATTTTCAAGTCATTATCTCAATAACGTAATTTTTTATAGACAATACTTTGGGGCCTTTAGCGACAGAATCACCCCGTATATTGAGTCCATTACATGGAGTTAATATCTGTCTAGATTTTGTCATTCATGTTTGTAAATTCAAGTATGGATACGTAAGTGCTTCAGTAAAACTATTCTAGTTTCTAAGAAAATGACACATCAGCTGTGTGCAAAGAAACAAATAGGACTAGCTAAAATATTTACACTAAAAACATTGAAATTTTTACATAATACTTGAGCTGAAAATGACAGAAAAGATAATGCACTGTATGTGTTGTTTTGTTTAACTGTATACATTTGTATGTGCACAGTGTAGTGTTTTTTTTTCATGGCATATCTGACACATCCTCATTTCTAGCTCATTCATTTAAATTTTGCATAATGAGGTGAAATCTCTTCAGGAAATAATATGGGAAGGGAGGTTTCTTTTTCCAAAGGAACCTGTATATAAAGACAGGATGGAGTTCTGCGTCTTTTAACTGTGCTAGAAATTAATTTTTCTGCTTTAGTTTGGAAATATCTCATGTTCTTCATGAGAGTGACATTGGATGGTGAATTTGGAACTACTGTGTGACCCTTTTTTACTGCTTCAGATTTAAACACACCCACACAAGAAACTGAAGCTGGTCTAATTGCAGTATACCCAACTTGTTATCCAAATAAGTACAGCATCTTTCTAAATTAGATTATGCTTCTGAATGCTCAACTCAATATAGTGCAGAGAGGAAATTATGTTCAACATCAGAGGCAAAGCAAAAAAAAAAATTAAAATAATAATAAGATATGAGAAATAGAAAGCTCAGAACTGACTCTGAATTACAAGTGAGATACGGACTTCCTCTGATATATGGACTGATTGAGAGTGCCCAGTGCCTACCCCTCTGTCACATGATTTAACCACAGCAGACTTTCCTGGTGAGAATCAAACACTCAGACACCGAAATCATGCAAACTTGGTAAAATTAAAATGAAGATTTTTGGCAACTCTTGCTATGATTTAGGTTGGGAGATAGGGGGCATCGTTGGCATTGTGTGATAATTTACACCATTTTTTAAAGTGTAAAGTGGGTGGGGAAGAAATGTGATGTAATGCTTTTGATTTGTATTCACAATTCCCTTCATTTTTGAGATATTATATCTGGCCAAAAGTATGACTTAATTTATGAAGAAACTAGTTGACAACCTGAATAAAGAAAGCACTTTAAATTGGAACAAGTTGCAAGTATTCAGCAGTTGGCAATTCTGACTCATGATTATTGGATTATGTTTATCATATGTACAAGCAATAAACATGTTTTACTGACTAACTGTGTTGAACATACTGTCATAAGAGAAGAGTCACTGGGCATTGGTCCCACTTTTGTGGAATGTTTTTACTTTCAATCCAGTATATAAAGCTTAAAATCCAAACAGTGTGCAGTGAATAATTCCTGTATAACAATTTCTAAGAAATTATCAGAAATGTAAGGAAGGTCACATTATAAATTTAGCGCTTAAAACACTATGACTTAAAAATACTTCTCTGTATTTGTACTTATTCTGTTGTGAAAAATTTGTATTTAATACAGTTAATATAAATTACTATTGAGCTGCTTCCCATTTTATTTTTAATTAGCCTTTTAATGACCCTGTGTTTTGGGTTCCAACTACAGGCCGAGGCAGAGAGAATTTAAATTTGCAGTACCCTTAAATGCATTCATGACAGTGTGGTGCAGTGAGGCTAGCACTGTGTGAAGAATAAAATGTCCGCACATTGCACAGTGGCCAGTAATGAAGGTTTAACTAAGACAGTAGTGGATGGAAGAATGAAAATAATTCAGTTGGATAGTTGGTAAATGTAATGCAAAATGGCAGAAATGTGGACGTTTTCCTTTCTCCAACTTACCAACTGAATCAAGTCATGTATAACAAAAGTAAGTCGATGAATATTGGTGTACAAGGAAGCTGAAAACAATAAGTTGTCTTTGTCCAAGTTTTTTAACCTAAAACATCGTTTTGTTTTGCACTGATTACTGCAAAACTTCCTTCGACCAGTAATGAATTCGACCCTACTGTAACTATCTCTGACATAAATATGTAACATTTCATAAATACTGAAAAATCTTAGAGTTATGTTGTTTTTCTTGGCTGTCTTTAATTTCAAGATATTTATGCAAAATCTTGGAATTCATTTGAATTTTATCTGATTTTTTCCATGTGTATTTCATATATAGTCTGACACAAACACTCTCTTCAGGTCTGGAACACTCCCATGCCTGCAGACATCTCCAGTATCCAAATATGATACTCCAGCACAATTCAGAGCTGTTGTGAGTGATTCAACGGACAGAACTGGCACAGGAAGCCGCTTCTGTCTGTGGGGTCTTCGTCTCGGTGGTGTCTGTTGGACTGAATGTTGTGTAAGAGGTTGTCCCAGTATACGGCGGTTTCCTGTCACCTGCTTATGGAAATGTTTACTGTTGGCTTCTTTACAACTTGTTTCGATCATTTTATGTCTGCCAGAACTGTTTTCACCATCCAGGTCGAGCCGATACAAGCTTAACACAGATTCACTTTTCACTGGAAGTTCAAAAACAACCTGAAAATATTGGCATAATTTTATGTTCACATGTCTAACTGCAAGTATCAAATGTGTGTTGTTAATGTAAGCTTAAGAGTCCTTCTTTACCATTATGCAGTTTTTAACTGAAATTTAATTAAAATTTTTAACTGTGTACATTTGTGTCACACAGTATTTTCATACAGAATGTAGGAGCCAACTTAGTTGGAAACTGACAAGATAAATGTTTTGACCTTCCACTCAAGGGTGAAAAGGATGGCGCATTTGAGCAGGTTAATTAAGGATGAATGTATGTCACCACTGCAAAATTCTGAAATTTTTTGTTCCATAATGGAGTGTTAATTACAGTAGAGTTACAAGCTCTAGTTGGTTTATGTTGTTTTGTATGGAAATAACAAAGAACTTTGCTATTAATACCAGCCCAAAAGTTAATAGCATCACAGTGTTGGAACTATTGATCAATGACATGTTAGATGTTTTTGTTATGGTCTGAATGCATTCAGAAGGAAGCAAAGCACTTTTAGCCTTTAAATATTCAATAATTGTGAAATTCAGGCATATTCTCACATTTGAATGTAAATAATACAGTTCAATTCTGCCAGCCCAAAACGTTGGTCTGAGACTACTTTCTGACAGCATTGAAACTTAACACGTTAATTTTGAACAATACCCTACCATCCTTGATGCCAATTTTTTGTGAAGCTATGAAAAGTAAAAATGGGATTAGCCTAATTCTTCATTTACTTTTCTTTCAACCGAAATATGAATCCCAAATGTGAATTTCCAGGAGTAAACTCCCAGTTAATTCATGTAGTGTTAGCATTCTTACCAAAACATGACTTAATACCCCCAATTCACATCAAACCTCATGCAACAGAATTTTAGAGTATCTTTTTACTCTCATCAGGTTATGTTTTTCATAATTTATTTTGGATACAAGAGAATTACTAAGTTCTCCCCAAATTATTCACAGTGTAACAATTTCAGACAGAAACTAGAGTCTGGTCACAGCTTTCTGAGACACAAATATAGTGAAGTGATGTTAAGAATCATACCTCTCTTTCATCAGAAGAACTGGGGTCATTCTGGGGCATGTTTCTCATCTCATTATAACAGTTTCGCCTACTTCTTCTATGGACAACTAAATCATTCTGTTCCTCTTCTAATAACAATTCATCCAGATTGTTGAGAGACACTGAACCGGGCAGAAAATTCTGCTTCTGAGCTCTCTGGTTCCTGGTCACACTGGGGAAATGGGGTAGTTTGAGGTTATGATTTTTGTTGCTGCTCGCAGGGGAAATATCTTCTTTCTGGTCATCAGGGCTCAAATGTAGATTCTTCCTATTTCCCTTTGACTGAATCTTTTGGCTGTTAAAATTAGAATATTTCTTCTTAGTCTCAGCATCAATACTTGACCTTGTCCTACCATTGGTCCCTTTCATTAAGACATTATATTTGTAATTCTTGAACTCATTTTGGATAACAGGTTTCATAACTTCACTTTCATTCTGAGTAACAGTCTGACAATGAGACATATTTTTTCCATTATATTGTTCATTACTCTGGTAAGATAATTCAGTATTATTATTTTGATTTTGGTATGACTGTATTAATGGCAGTACAAGCTTCAAAACTTCGTTGTTTTGATCAACAGTCCAGTCTGCACACTGGTAAGCCTGAGGTACGTGCTCTGCATTTCCAAAATCTTCTCTTTGGTATCTGTAAAGCAAAGACTGGTCAGAATTTCTTTCCTCAGACTGTGTTCCATGTATGCAAAGTTTTTCATTGTTTTGTAGCACCATATCATTTCCTGTATCGTCTACAGTTTCGGACATTTTCTCTTCATGTTGGAAAAATTCAAAATCATCATTGGCTGCAGTAGTTGCAGAGCAACAACTGTGTGATGACAGGGTTGCGTAGATAGGTTCGTCATCATCATCATCATCATCATCATCAACATTATATTCGTTAAGATCATCAGAATTTAAATAATCTTCACAGTCAGACGATGGCTGTTCTGATTTTAAATTTCCAGTTCTAAACTCTGTCAATAGATTTCCTTTCTCGTTCTGTCGCCTGGAATTCTGAACGACTTGGTCAGCAACTTTTTTCTCAACTGTCTCCATTCCTGTTGGCAAATAAACCTGCAAGTCACAAGTTTTATCTGTAAAATTCTGTGACAATTTGATAGTCCCATCTGTGGTACTTGTCCGTTGTTTAAAGGGTTCTGAATGTTGATTTTCTATGGCTGCAGTATTAAGATTGATTAGTGCCTGAAGTAACTCATTCCTCCTCATCTGAGCAGCTGGCAGCCCTGTAGTGATGCAGTGGGGAGGCACAGCTCCACTTGTTCTCATACCTGAAAGTAATGATATATTCATCATCACTTCAGAACTAAATTGCAGGCTATTTCAAAATTATAAATGGAGGAAGAAAACTTTAGTACTACTAAATCAGCAGAGTGGTTGTGGGCTGCATGACCAGGTTTGGTTTCAATTGATCAATGGAACAAGAGATTATTCTTTTGGCCAGTATGTACAGACCAGCTTTGGGAGACACCCATTTTCATACAGAATGAGTATTACAGACTCTAATAAATCTGACACAGAAACAACTAACCATAACATTAAGCAACCACGACCCAATGACTAGTAGGGAGGAGTAAAGAGTAATGACTCTTAGTTTCTCAGAATTGTTTGGGGGTTGGTTATGGCTGCATGATGTTAGGCAATTTCTTAAAGGTTGAAGGCGTAACATCAGTTTCTCGTTTAGTTTGACAGATAGGTACCAGCATTTTGGAGGAACCTGCTGCCTCCATCTTCAGGGTAGATGACGATGGATAAAGCAGCTTCCTCCACAACACAAGTAGATTTTCGCATTGTTAAAGATTCTTGGATCCCAGCTGGAAATATATTTTGTACTTCCAGGGTTTAGGGTTTTTATTTGCATGTGTCACATTGTGGGAACAATTCAGCAACCTTTGCAGGACGTTTTATAAAAATGTATAGAGGTCTGTCACGAATAGTCATCTATGAATGAACGTGTTAATAAGAGAACAGACAGTAAATATCATTATGCATCCAACATACTGAAGTATAGGTGGAGCACTGTTTGCACTTACACAAGCAAACAAAAATGGCATCCAGTACAATATGGGTGGGTACAATGTAAGTCCCACTTTATTTTGGGTGTGTAGGATTTAGCATATAAGTAACTCTTACCCGATGAGGTTCAGTGCCTTCCTAAAGTAAACGTTATACATATATGGTTACATGTGTGTGTGTGTGTGTGTGTGTGTGAGATTATGTCTGTACTCTTTAGTTTAGTGTTGCAAGTATTCTTGTATTTTTACATTCAAAGTTTAAAAGCTCTAAGATGTGATCATTCAAAGAAACTGTTGTTTTTAAATTGGGGAAGTAAACATGTAATGTATGTAACTTTCAAGAGGCTGTGTACAATATTTTTAATTTTGAAACACAGACGCCACCTGCATTGTTTCCCAGGAATGCTGCCACAAAACTATTGCAGAAAGCTGTTAAATGCCTTTGTATGCAAGATAGAATTACAGTATTATAATTGGAAATAATTTTAACCTCTTGGTATATTTTGTTTATTTTTGCCATATTCTTCAAATATCATTTGTTAAAAAAAAACAGGTTGGAGGCAGAAAACTGGTTTTGCCCCCCATCCACTAACCAGCATGCGTGGGACAGGATTTGTGTAATGAGCGATGAGATGAGAATGGTGCCACAGGGAAAATGTAGTAGGACATGAGCCTTGTATTTGAAAGCTTGTGGCTTCCTCTCTGCCATCACTTGCAGTCAGTATATACATTATCATGCAGTTATGAATAGAATCAAAAGGTGGTAATATGAGCTTGCCATCATATATAGTTATGTAGTAAGCTGGTACATTACAAGTAGAAACAGAAGGTAGTAGCAATAGTGGCAATGGAAAACGCGGTCAGTCATCAGTATTATGATATGGGCCGGGTAACGTAGTCGTACAGTGACTGGCTACGGGCTGGACGGTCCAGGGATCAAATCCCGGTGGGGGCGAGATTTTCTGCATCTGACCAAACCGGCCCTGGGGCCCACCCAGCCTCCTGTACAATGAGTACTGGGTCTTTCCCAGGGGTAAAGAGCGGCTGGGACGTGACACTGACCCCTCACCCTTTTCTAGTGTCGTTGGTCATGAAAGAGTAGAGCTATACCTCTACTCCCCCTATGGGCCGTACGGCCTGTACAGAGCTTCAGTGCCTGTACAAGGGTGCACTTTACCACTTTTATCAATATTATGATGACTTCAGCGTCTTAGTATCCTTGTAGAGCTAAAATTTATTTGGTTTTTGAATGCATTACAAACTGCTTTGTACGGGCTGTGCATTGACATTTGTTACTGTAGGCAAAATATATTACACGTGCATATAAACTGTCTTCTTAATATATTATATAACCATTTTCTGCTGAAATATCAAGCATTATACTACTTGCAATATGCTATTTCAGCAGTCGTTTACTGGAACATAAAAAAAACCATGAAAAGTTTGAATTTATGTGATTTCTGGGATGCAATTTTAACAAAGTACTCAAGAAAACTGCACTGATGCCTGATGGTAATTAAGTGGTTTTGTGGAGCATGTAGGTTGTGTTTTAAATTTGTTTTTGTGCTCATATCAATCAGAGTAACTGGTTAAACTCTTTATTACCAGGAAGCAGGCTGTAAACTTTGTTGAAAGCCTGTTAAGTATTGCTTAGCCATGAAATTTAGCATAAATGAATATAAAGTGCTTATAAATAACCCACCTTTACCCCTTCTATAGTTGTGTATAATGGGCACTCTACCATCCACGCTGGTGAAGAGGGAACCATTGGTGATCGGAAACTTAACAGGTTCCTGTTGCAGGTGCTGATGATTTTGTTGAGGTCGTGACTGACTGGAGCTCTGAACTTCTGGCTGGTGTTGAGTTTGAGTGCTGAACACTCTGAATTTACCATCCAACCCTAACAAGAATTAAATGTATAAGTGTTTATAGTTCGCTCGCGGACTAAGGCCACGGAGTTTAGTTTAGTTTAGTTTAGTGTTTAACTTCACATGTTGCTGATAATGTTGATCCTATTATTGGACAATGGCATATGGCGAATGTGTGCTCTGCTGTGTTACAGATACAATGGAGGGATAAAAAGAGAAGCCATTCACAATCAGGGGTTCCTTGCATCAGAAAGGGTGGATATGGAATGGGCCTGTGGACCAGCCAGAGGGAACAGGTTTCCCTGAAAAAGGAGGGTGGAAACTACCTTGTCACTGGAAATAATTTTAAGGATCATAGTAGGAAGAAAGGTGGATGCCAGAAGTTAAAGTGGAATGGAGTAGAGATAAAAGTACAAAATAACAAAAAAAAAAATAAGTTGGAGGAAATGGAGAAACAAGTGGGTTACAAGGAAGGAATAAAACAGGGAAATGAACAGAAAATATGAAAGACAGGAGAAGGGGAAATAAATGCAGTTAAAGTAAAAATATGTACAGAAAAGCAAATGAAAGTGTAAGGAGGAAGAACTGCTTATTGTGGCAAAAGGAAGCTGGTCCCAAATGGGAAGGAAGGTGCAAGAAATACAACCAGAGTGTTGGTGTAGCTGTTGTGGGCCTGTTTGGATCACCTATGAGGTGTCAATAGCTGTGGTATTATTCCCTTTATAACACAGCACACATCCAAAAGGTTCCTTGCAGCCAAGGCCTAAACCATGAATACCTTGAATCAGCTGCAACCATTTTCACAGCTAGGTACACACTTTGTTTGAAGCAGGATTTGGCATTTCCTATGAGGACATGCTGGTGGTAAAACTTGTGAGAGTCACACATGTGATAAGGAATGTGATAAAAATATACAGAGACAACATACAGTACAATGAAATGAAATGCAGTGGTTATCTAAGGGTGTGTGAACAATGTTCATTAGAAAATCTTCACAGTGGACATTGACTGTCATTTGAAGTAGCATGTACTTTAGGTTATAACATTGCAAATGTGGCTCTGCTGGCTGTGTTTCCATCATGACATAAGAGTAACCTTTTGTTTTTGGTTCATTAGATGGACGAATGTCTGTCGCCACACAGAAAAAGCAGTTCTGTTAAGGGTAGAAACTGTCAAAGTTGACTAACTAAGGAAGGTGATGAAACAGTAATTCCCAGCCAGAACCTGCAAATTTGTGTGTCTCAAGGGTACCTCAAAAAATGATATTCTTCTAAGAAATTGGAACACTCAATTATTCTTCCATGAAATGAACAGCTACAAATAGTGCACGTTCGTAGCATTTTGTTCTTAAGAGAGCCAGATTTGATCATGAGAAAATTCAACGTGTCTGGGCGGGGTACTAAGTACTTGCGTAAGGACATTTCCTTCTGAGAATTATTAAGAGCAAAATGGAGAAGACAGAATCTTGAAATTATGTCTTACAGCACTGCATTTCAGTCCAATCAGAAAATGCAAAAACTCTCAAATGCCGTGAATTAAAATTTATAGTCTCGCTTTCCTCGATTATGATTACACTCCGTACCACGTACTGAAATTTATTAAATAAAGTCATTCCGAGTAGCATGATTTTATTCATAGCACAACTATTAACAAATAGTTTACTCTATGAACTTTAGTTTTAAAATATACCAAACTTGGTAAATAAATAAATCACATCTTAACCCTTTAAAGCCCGAATTAAATCCCATCTGCTATTTGCTGGCATTATTAAGAGCTCACCATTTTCTCCACGTTAGCAGGATAAGGGTTAAATTATTAACCTTTAGGCTACTAATGTCATATACATATGGAGCACCCATTCT
>Ga0268261_10003340_pt1 | contig 11789 bp, 8 predicted proteins | sample TergutNc150P1_FD_190353 | JGI IMG/M metagenome (GOLD analysis project Ga0268261, IMG submission 190353) | Nasutitermes corniger P1 segment gut microbial community from laboratory colony in Florida, USA - Nc150 P1 (SPAdes) (version 2) | ecosystem: Host-associated > Arthropoda: Insects > Digestive... | reverse complement strand
GGAAATGTACGAAACCTAGCTGCAACTGTTTTAACGTACAAATCCAGTAAATATCCAAAATTAATATGAACAATGTAACGTACCCTAATTTACATTTTACTTCATTACATTTCTAATGGTCCTGCAATCATACTGACAAGACATCTGATAGATAAAAGTACATCACATTTCCAATGCACGTCCATCATATAATTAATTTTTTAACGAACACGAGCCAGCAGTCAGCTGTTTCCTTGTACGCATGCGCTGAAACATTTGTCTTTTCCAAATAAAGTATAATGCTTGGGGTTTTAATTTCCTTTACATTTCAAGTCACGACGAAAGTTTAGAGGAAGAGCTCTACCGATGCCAGACATGACAGTGCCTAAGTAACATGAGAACATCTCTGCTGCTTCTATATTTCAACGGTCATCAGGGTCAGGCCTATGATAAAATAATACGATGTAATGATATTACTAAATGAGTAAGGAAAGTAACTTCTACAGATCGCTTAATATTGTTATAATAGTGAAACCTACAAAGTTGCAATGGGCCGCGCTTGTAGATGTGATACAATGCGTAAAGATTGTTCATTAGAAAATGTCTCGGAAATGACAATTGGAAAAACCTACGACGATTTGGAAGACGGGCAGAATTGCCCAGAAGTGGGCTCAGTCTGATTTACAGTGTCAAAATATAAGTTCGATTACCACGTTTTAGGCGTGTTCGCAGAATTGCGAAAAGCGACTATTAGCTTCGTAATGTCTGTCTGTTTGTCCGTCCGTTTGTCCTCATGGAACAACTCAGCTCCTATTGGACGGATTTTCATTAAATTTGATATTGGAGTATATTTCGAAAATGTCCAGAAAATTCAAGTTTAACTAAAATCGGACAAGAATAAAGAGAACTTTACATGAAGACCAATACAAATAATTGACCATACCTCGCTCACTTCTTGGAATGAGAAATGTTTCCGACCAAACTTACGTAAAAAATCAAAACAACTTCTTTATTCAATAACTTTTTCTTCGAAAATCAGAACCGGACAGGCCACAGATGACAATATGGGCATGCGTATTGAATGCTGGATGCTAAGGCTGCAAGCACACACTCAGAATATATAATGTTTATTGCTTGACCAACGCAAAAATGGTTGCAAGAATTCGCCTGAGTGTTACGTCGTAAGTACCTTTCCTGTCTCGTTCCACACAAGCTTTGGGGTCCATCCACATAGTTGAATAAAGGGCAATTATTTGCCGGGGTTTAAAAGCATATTTTATGAAAATGGTCATTAACCTGAACCCAATATTGAAGTCTAGAAAGCCTGATCACGCCGGTGCTTAGAAACAGGCAGCCTAGATACAAAAGGGGTTACAAAATCCGGTTCCCCTATAAACAGGTGTGAACAATTTTTAATGTCGCACCGTGCATGTTGCCACACTAAGGAACTGTTGTATTACAAATGACATACACATGCGGCCACATACTGTGTAATACGAACTCAACGAACGCAAATCAGCGGGAGGAATAGTAACGGCATAAAGAACAGCGGAGGACCCCTGAAGATGGTCGTGAAAAAAGACCGAAACATGTAGGGGTTTTATACTTACCAACACGTTTTTAACATTTTATTGGTTTTAAATGTTGAAGTGATTGTGTTTTAAAGTGTGAATAGTGCATGAGTTGGATTGTATAACAAAGGTGTGAACAAATTTTCCAAAAATCTAAGAGCAACCTGAAAATTCGAGGTGCTAGAAGGGTGACATGAAGCAAGTTCCACACTGAGGGTCCACACATACTAAGCGCCACCGCACAAAATTTAGTGGCCACGGCGACCCGGCGACCGAGATTTGTTCACCCGTCCTGTAAAGGAAGCTAATACTAGTAGTGCACCCACATCGCGTTCACATTTCAATATATGCCATGCAGATTTCCTGCAAGCCGCGGATGTACTGAATTTTGTCCGATGTACAGGTTCACCACGACGGTCTTTCAGTGCCAACAAATTGTAATTACAGTAGCCATACACAACACCAAATGCAGTCTGTCCCTTCACTACGCCTACACGATCATAAATGCCGTTTCCTTTGTAGAAAACTTACGGAGTATGAGAACCTAGCATCGTAACAATTCAGTAATTACGTCGAATCAGGGGAAGACACAGTCCTCGTGTGTTCAAGCACCATGTACTAGTGAGGCTGTTAAATTTACAACTTTGAGTACAAGAGTCAAGAACGTAAAATTTTCTTGCGGACTTCGGTCTGACATGGCCAGATATATTACATAAGTGTGTGTGTGTGTATTAAACCAAATAATTATTAGTTCAATCAGACTGTAAGGCAGGCTACGTCTACACCGGGTTTTTCGCAGTTCGAAGCCCTTATGTCTAGTTCTGTAATCTGGTTGTTGTAAGTGACAAATCTGGCTGAATACATGGGATAAAGCTGATGTCATTGTTGTATTACTGTGTTACTTTATACTGACACATTAAAATACCAGACATTTTGATTCTGGATATCAGTACGTAGGGAGAGTTTTGTATTTTATCATTCTCTTCATAGAAGACGAAGTAAAATAATATATTGAATTATGGAAAAATGTAGATAAACTACTAAATGGAATGGATAAAGGGGATATTTTTACTATGAAGATTAATAAAACGGAATTTAAAATAACGGAGTTAACAGCTAGAAGTTGTAGAAAATATAAGAAAAAATGTGAATATTTTAAAATATTTGATATGTTCATTGATGTATAGGATGGGTGTGTATGTATGTGTGTGTGTGTGTGTAAATGTGTGTGTGTACACACATATATACATGTACACACAGGTCTACGTACAGATGTTTGGTGGGAAAACCTATTTACAAGTCTACTGTTTGGAAAGTCGAAGAGGTGGAAAAATAACTTTCTGATAATAACAGAAAGTGAACCGAAATGGTTCAGGCTCATAACCAATTGTTGGACTTTTGTATTAGCGGTGCCGAACTCTCCGCCTTTACTTCACTATCGCAGAGTAAATTATAATTGCGAATAAGGAACAGATTAGCATTCATTCGCAGCGCAATTAATGCCAATTGGCAAATAAACGCTAAAACACTTGCATGTGTCCGAATTCGTTTGACGGGTTTGCCCATATCGCAAACTGCTGATCTCAAACCTCTGTGCCAACTTTTGATAATATAACTCCAAACCAACAAATTATGGATGACTATTTTAATAATCAGTTTACGTTAGAGCGTGCAGGCAAAAGCGTGATAAGAAACTTCGCAATTTGCAGGGTACACGTGTGCCCGCAGGTGGTCCCTAGTCTACACACTCCACATATTCAATTTCTAATTCCTTAAGACTCAACTTAATATTATCCTCCTGTCTACTTCTACGTAGTCCAGAAGTTTTCCTACGAAAAATGCACATGCTTTACTTACAGAGTTGTTGGAGTGTAATAGGCAGTCTTACACATTTTGCTTAATACAAAGTGAAACACAAGTCACCTATGCCTACACCAAAACGAAACTCGCCACATTCTTGATGTTACAACCGTCTTTTTCTTACCACAATTGCCTACGTGGCTCTTGGCGCGTCATCATAATACTGTGCTCTGCCTTACGATGGGCCCATAACCTCTTCCAAAGCGAGTTCTCCATAGAGTGTAATAGTGTAATCTAGTGCTTCCTTTTTTAATTTCCAGTATCTTGTCGTTTCCCTAATCATCCAGTAACTACTGAAGTCTTCTTCCTCGTCTTCTCGTCCTTTCTAACGTTCCTTCAATAACGTGAGGCACATACGGTGAACCAATTTTCTTAAGTAAGAGAATATGTATTTGTGTCAATGTACACAGGCCGTCTGAATAATCGTCGTCTACTGTAGGTGCACAACGGCCTTAGGATCACTCTGTCGTTTCTAAAACTTTGTAAAAAGTGGCCCAAGCAGTAGCGTTTCTGGCTTCTACAGTAGAACTCTAATTATCCGAATTGGATTGACCCTTCGGGTAATTATCTCGTACTGCAGCAGTACTATATCTTCTTATGACTTAATTTTTTCCGTTTGTCAAGTACATATAAGGAATTTCGTATGAGTACTAATGTTTTATGAGTAAGTAAATGGGTATTTAGCCTAAAACAGCCGTTTGTAGAAGTTTCTTCCGCTTCAAACTGCCAGTGTAGCCTATTTTCAAAGAAAAATCAAATTTCGGATTGTCCTTCGTCTCAATTAAACCGGATAAGTGAATTTCCATTGTATTTGAGATTTACCTGGCTCGAATCCGGCGTGGATACCGACAACACTGAGGTGTTTTCCTTAGTTCCTCTAGCCACTTGCCAGGGTAGTGCCTAAAATTAGGGCACACCAGTTTCCTTCCATATCCATACAATTCAATAATCATCCTACCATTCAACGCAATAGCATATAGGCTGACTTAATGAGAGCGTCATTAAATGAATCACAAAATACAAGTAAATGAAAGTATTTACAAAACACTACTACGATTAAAACAGCGGCAACTGTTAAAGTAGCTTGCGAGAAGTGGTAACAAAAGAAGAATCCGTCTATTTTGGAAGTAGATTGAACGGATAACCGAAAACTACACATTGCACATACTTTGAGTACCCTACAGTATCATTCATCAATAAAGCTTCAAAGTGGTTCTACCAGGCCGACTGCTCACTACTGTAGGCGGTATAATGTATCCTCCCAGGCATGCTGATTGTTGCATCTTTGACAACACGTGCCGAGCTGAGACACGTGCACAAAAACGCGTAGGCCACACGACAATCACTTCTATCCCGCCGGAATACAGATGCGTCCAACGATATTGGCTTCTGAAGTGGAAAACAAAGTTGGGAAAAAGCGGTACTGTTCGCATTTTACAAGCAACAGAACTAATATACCTCGCGTCAATTAAATAAATACCAGTTTGCCTCACATTCCTCTAGTTACACCGCATGTCAGAATATTTCCTTTCATATTACGAAACCCCGTTTTGTAATGGAGACTACGAAGTGAGTAAAATAGGATCACAAGAGAGGAACGCAGCACACAGCGGTAGATTTGCCATTTGCAACATAAGGTTGGATGTGTGTTCGGACTCCATGACTGTCTTTCAGACACTGCACACACTGAATATTCTATGACGTTTATGCCTCTATGTGCGCAAAGATTTTGTTTCGTATATACCGGCATGACGGAAATAACTCATAACACAAAATCATTATATTTGTTTTTTGCACGGTGTATTGTAAGATAATTATACAGTATCAACTAGCAAAATGCACTTTTTCTAAATTAATATTTTAATTTTTAATTTTTTATGTCTTCTACAGGTTTCGAACCCGCGGATTCATCTGCAGGAAGACGGTTGTATATACAGATACGGTATAGTGTGTTTTACATGCATCAATATAAGCAGTCCTGTAGGTCTCGAACACACTGTTCTACCTTCAAGACTGCCTATACTGATGCATGCAAAACACACTATACCATACCTGCTTATACAACCGTCTTCCTGCAGATGAATCCGCGGGTTCGAAACCTGTAGAAGACAAAAAAATTAAAAATTAAAATATTAATTTAGAAAAGGTGCATGGAGTTGGTTTATATTGTATAACTTTATAATTTGTTTCTGTAGTTTATTTAGCGACGTTATGAATAGCCCATACTATACACTGTCGAATGAACGGATCAAAATAATTGCAAGGAATATGGAAGGAAACGGCTATTGCTCGGTCCAGGCAGCGTGCTAGTATGTCTGAAGGGACACAGAACAACCACAAAAACATAAGAGGTTATAGCCGGTGTCCTGCCCGAGAATCGAATCGGGTACATTCTGAATCAAACTCGGGAGCGGTCACGATCCTCATAGTGGCCAGACTTGCCCTTTTGCGAGGATGAAGGAAGTACTTCTCTATACAGGTCAAAGATGACAAAAACAACAATTTTCAGTTATTTTTTTAGACTATGATTTAATAAACTCTGCCTTTTTATTTCGCGTTACATTCAAAAGCAACTAAAACAGATTTTTAACTTGTGACATTCCGTTGTGTGTCAATGTCGTGAATAACTGAAATCAATACCCTTCTTAACACAGCTATTTCACCAGACAATAGCGTCTGTCTGTCTAACAGAGCAACATGTTTCGACCTTAAATTAGTCCATCTTTAGGTTCTTCAACTTTAAGAAACACGAGTGCGGTTCTTAACGTTTCAGATCGTGTAGATGACATACTACAGGATGAAATGTGTTGCTGAATTAGACTGTATACGTTCACACTTTTTTTTACCTCATTTGCCCTGACTTGCTCTGCGCGGTAGGTGAAACTTCTTACGGAATACGGGTGGGGTTCATCGGATCCACTCATAGTCTTCACTATTTGTTTATGTATTTGTATTTGAGATGTAAAGTCTACTCTTATTCAGTTAAGCAAACAAAAATCATATTCTCACACAAGAAGAGAAAACAATCGTAACCTCCCTCCAGAAATAATAACCTTTTACTTTTATGGAGACCACACTACACACCACCTCACTCGTAACGCCCTCATACTCGACTGCCAGCGTTAGTCACCCAGTTCCGTTATCTGCTGCTAACCGCTTTTCCCGTTTACAGTTCTCTGTATGCAAACCCTCTTACTTTTCACCAACGGCTCCTTGAATGTACGATGAGAGTTTAAATTTAGGACGGACGGTACCTGTCTGCAAATGACGCTAACAATCGCTCTCTCTGTTGTACCAACAATGTTCGGCTACAAGACAGATGGACTATATTATCTAATAAAAATATTTCTCTTAAGAATGATATCGATTTTACTCATTGAACATACGTTTATCACTTCTATCTTTGTAAAAGCCACTAAGAGGTTGGGCTTCCTTCGCTGACACACAGCAAAGTATACTGCCGTTCCATACTGGTCAAATATTCCAAACGATATATCTCGTGTATAGCAGGAGAGGTTTAATGTGGCAGTGGGCCACATTTAATAAGCAAGACTATGACTGTCACTCCACTCTCTTCCCAACGCGCCTTCGGAAAGTCCTTGACATCAGAGTTTACTTTGAACAGGAGTGACACTTGTTAACCAGGGTCCATTCTTATTGGGCCTGCTGCCACTGGGGCGGTCATATCACACATATCGCTACGATCACGTACAGTTCTATAGGACAGTGATGAAACTGCCAGCATGTCCGAATGTCTGGACAGGACAACAGATATTGCAGCGTGTTCACTAACAACTCCAAATGTCCTAACGCTTATATGGATACTGTGTTATACCTCGACTACAGTACACTTTGAATCCAAATCGAGAGCGATCTGCCGTTAGTAATTAATTTTTAAGGCTGTTATTAAACATTAAATACTACTGTAAATATGATCCCATATATCTTAACATTTTGCGCACTATATGTAACCAACCTTTTTTAAACTTTTGTACAATATTGGCCTGATTTTGGCTGTAATGGCCGGAACTAGTAGCCAATAAGGCGAAAAATACATTGTTGTGTTTGTGTACGTACATAATTTATTTTATTGTTGTTGTTTACTAAGATTATGTCGTTTGGGAACTAACGCCGAGCTCAGAAAGTTCAAAACCTTTCGGGACATAAAAATGAAGCGGAATCGCAGTCGGAACACAACTACTGGTTTATTAGCTAAGATGGAGTCAAGCTATGTAACTACATGTTTCGGTCTGCATTTGTGGCCATCGTCAGATTACAATCTAGTAGCGTTAAGAGTTTATACAATATGCTTAATGGTATGTTGATGATGAAATCTCAATCATCTGTAAACTACAATCTAGCCTAATAAATCTAGCGTACATAGTATGAAGTATTCTGTGTAGAGTGCTGCCCTGGTATGCTCAGGTGGATGGAAAATTGGTGCAGGACGGTTGTTGCGTAGCGTGTGGCTATCTTCTGATGGAGAAATGATGTAGTACGTATCCCTTTTGTCCTATGGTGGGGAGTAATTTCGGGCTGTGAAAGTTCGTTGGCGTGGGTTGCACTGGAGTCTTATCAGGCAACCAAAAACTAAAATGTCAATCAGGTGGTACGGGAACACGTAGTTTTTCTTGTGCAAGCCATGAAGGCATATGCGGAGTAAGGGTAAAGCTCTAACTATTCTTAACCTCGACACCAGATGGAGGTGATTCCGGTATCCAGCGAACAGGTGACCCTCACAGAAGATCTAGGCCAGCGGATCCCAAACTTTCTCGGTTAACGGCGCTCTTAGTGTCTCTGCGATTTTTTCATGGCGCTCCTAGGTCAAGAGAAATACCAAACACTTTCGTTTGTTAAGTAGTTAGGTCGAAACAACTTAATAACTATCGCCTCGCATTCATCAGAGACAGTGTTACCACCTGCAATCTGGAGGTCTGCTTCCCTCGTAAATTTGATATATACCGCGGCGCACAATTTTTGAATCGGTGGTCTAGGTGCTTCGGAGAACAATCATATGCCCCCGACAGGAATTGAAAGATTCTTCGGTCACAACACCTAGATATTTTACTGAGTTTTTCATTTCAATTAGAAAAAGGTAATTTTTTTACAAATCAACCAATATAATAAACTCCATTATACACATTCATAAATAACTGTACAACTGATATGACCCTAGCTGCAGCATGAAACATAGTTTCATAACCCAGTCTGACTAAGGAATAGACCTACTTGACCAAAGCCAGAAATTTCAAGCATCACTCGAACCCTCGCATTCATTTGTACACAGCACCACAAACCATCACTGATCTCGATAAAGAAACTGGCAGGGGCAGAATATCCCACCCCTACTAATTAGATATGCAGACAGACAGTGAGCGCCGGCCCGTCATCGAATTATATACCCGTACTATCAATGTCAGTTCCTAGCTAAACGTACAGACAACTTGACGACAGCTTTGTGTTTGATTCTGAGGAACAAACATGGCACCATGCGTGTGGGCAGCACATCAATAATTGGCATCATCTCGCTAACTTGTCAATGCAACTTGCAAATGTTAAGCTATCAACCAAATCTCTGCTACTGAAGATGGCCGGCATGCAGACACTCCACATATTCCCACTGTTGCTATGTATTCAGCACATCCTGACCGAATCTGCATACTACAATAAGAATTATTAAAAGAATACTACGTTGTATGACGTAGTTTTTATTTGTTACCGTGTTCTCCATGTTCATAAAACATGGCAGTGGTTTGGTATACTCATGTAAAGATACCCCTGTACAAACCATGAAGGTGTATGGGGAGTGGATGTACAGCTACATTCATTCTTAACACGGCACTGTAAATAGAGGTGCACTCTCAGCGTCACACCCAGATCGCCTTGCCTCGGGGGAAATATCCCCCATTGCCCATTGAACATGAGGTTGGGTGAGCTACCGAACCGGTCTGGAAGCTTAGGAGACAACAAAAATAATTTTCCCTTCCTAAAAATGTGGCAATGACTCACAGTTCTTAGGTAAAATTAAGCCTTTCATGTGTAGGGGAGATGTGGAGATATAGATCCACAAATTCTTAACTACAGCACAAGATAGTCTTTAGCGGTTAGTTTAACGCCCCGCACGCTTTACCATGCAGAAAGAGACTCCGATACACGCTCGATGTTTTGGAGAAGAGAAACATTAATAGCTCGTGTCGGAAACCGAAACACGATCTCTCAGCCCATCAGCACGTAGCCTAGTCGCTTGCCGGCAGAGCTATCCAGGCAATCTGAGAATGTAGGTTATTTGATAAAACCAAAAAGCTGGCACTCTTCAGCTACTCTGACTGAGGTTTTTCCGTGTTTTTTCCTCAGTTGTAAAGCAAATGCCAGGGTATAACCCGCAAAGACGTGGCACGGCCCGTACGCTTCCAAAATTTTTGTGCTGTTCTATACATTCTTTGTTTTGTGTCGTTCTGTGTATTGTTTGTGTAAATGTGTACTGTACTACTGCCACCGGGTGGCTACCCAATTGCAGTTAACAAATATATCATATCATATCATATCATACATCAAATCATACATCATATCATATCATATAGCCCATTGCAATTAAGTTCTGGATGCTCTTCCACCTGTACTGAGTATAAAATAAAATGTTAACCTGACGGAGGTTTTTCGTTGCTTCCATTAGCAACGCGGAGAAACGGTTGTGTCTTTAGTAGCACATGACGGATATTTTTCATACCTATCATACTAAGGACTGGCGATCATCATAATCATTTAACGCTATGTAACGTAACTTCTTAAACTGGAAATTGTCACTAAAACCCCAACAGCACTACAGATAAAACAAAACTTTCTCTGTGCCTGCATATATCCTTTGTTTCACTACAATAAGAGAACGAAGCACGCGTAGCAGCGCTCGGTTGCAGCAACCTGCAGGTGCTGGGCTGCGACAAGTCTAGTTAACCTAAATAGGGTTTCCATGTCGGAACAATTAACTGCCTTGTTCCCTCTCTTCATCTTCTGTGCGGACGACAAACATGAATATAGGCTTAATACAGTTCGTTACAACCTTCTTATCAAGTTTTATCGTGTATCGGTCTACCTGTTCTCTCACAAGTACAAGACTGATTCTCCTGTCACATTACTTCCTTGGGCAAGGGTGCAGTTAGCCTGATTCTGCGCAGTAGTTGAAGTGGGAAGCTTTAGGTGTTGCCCTGATTCTGTAAGTACTTGAAGCAGCAAACTTTAGGTGTTAGCCTCATTCTGTACAATACTTGAAGTGTCAAAGTTTAGGTGTTAGCCTGATTTTGCGCAGTAGATAAGTGGCAAGCTTTAGATGTCAGCCTGATTCTCTAAGCACTTGAAACGACAAGCTTTAGGTGTTAGCGTCATTTTGTAAGGTCCTTAAACTGTCAAACTTGAGTCCTGAGCCTGATTCTGTACAGTACTTGGGATGGTAAGCCTTAGGTGTTAGCCTTATTCTGTGAAGTACTTAAACTGTTAAACTTGAAGTGTTAGCCTGATTCTGTACGGTACTTGAAATGGTGAGCTTTAGGTGTTAGCCTCTTTGTGTGAAAACTTTAAGTGTCCAAATTTGGGTGTTAGCCTCATTTTGTGCAGCACTTGAAGTGTTAAGCTTTAAGTTTTGGCCTCATTCAATACATTATTTGAAGTGACAAGCGTGCAAGTGTAAGGAAGATTCTGAATCATAGCACTTGAATTTATTTTAGGCTAATTCTAGAGCCACACTAGCATACACAACACTATTATCACGAGTTCTAAGGATTAGGAAGAAGACGGACGTGAAGCATTTCAACGTACGGTTCCAGCATTTACCTGGAAAGGGTCAGAAAAACCACAACGAAACTCATTCAGAACAGCCGGCAGCCTGACCGACATTCGAATCGGTTCTATACCGATAAAATTTAATCATCAGCTCTCCGATAATCCACATCGGCAATTCGATACGATTTATAAAACATCTGTGCATCCACACGAATTATTTTTTTTCCGGTACTACGATCGTTTCTTTACACATAATTCCAATCCATTATTCACTCACGCTACCATTCGATGTGACATTTCGTATTGCCTCTACATTAAGACGGTACTGACTGTAACGTGTCAACGGGCTGTCAGCAATAAACATATCACATATTTGTACTACAACCTAAATTATCAACACTTAATATTTAATTTGACGTCCATGTGACCGTGCATCATGATAATTTCTTATAACAAACCAACTAAATGCACTAATTTCTCAAATTTATTCTTGAGATGAAACTCTACATGTTTCGGACAGTTCCTCTGTCCACCATCAGGAGTTTTTCACTGTACACACAGCAATGGTGTACGTCATACAGGTTTGCTGACAGCTTGCGAGCAGGA
>Ga0268261_10003339_pt1 | contig 11791 bp, 10 predicted proteins | sample TergutNc150P1_FD_190353 | JGI IMG/M metagenome (GOLD analysis project Ga0268261, IMG submission 190353) | Nasutitermes corniger P1 segment gut microbial community from laboratory colony in Florida, USA - Nc150 P1 (SPAdes) (version 2) | ecosystem: Host-associated > Arthropoda: Insects >... | reverse complement strand
CTCTGCGACGAGCTGATCACTCGTCCAGAGGAGTCCTACCGACTGTGGTGCGTCGTTGTGTGTGATCTAGAAACATCAAGAATGGGTGCTCCATATATATATGCCATTAGTCGCCTAAGGGTTAATTAAGCACAGTCACAATTCTACTTTTGCCTTTATTCGAAGTAACTTCTCATTATTCTACAAACTAGTTATCGCAGAAATTATGCTGATTTACGTGAGATAAATGATAACTGATTGTATTAAGATAGAAGTGATTTATAAGAAAGTAGTATGGCTTATTTCAAGGCTCTCTCAACATCTCCATGTAGTAACTGAGGTAAACCATTATAAGGAATGCGTTCCTGTTAGTTGAATATCACATACTGAATGACTGAATGAATTAATTAAAATGTACATTGAAAGACAGATAGTTTAACCATAGCACTGGCACTAAGTGTGTTACCTGCCAAACACTTGCAGCAGTATTTTCATATTTGGCTAAATTAATGAGGACCTTGGTTGCCATTGTGCTCATCTCCTTATCAACTTCAGAACGATTTGCATTACTAAGGCACTTGTAGATCACCTTCACAGTGTCACTATTTGCAATGTCCACACAGAGCTTTGGAGACAGTTGTGTAATTGTATCTGAAATTTGAAAAAAAAAAAAATTATTAAGTGAATCAACTTACAGCAATTTGAGACAACAGAATGCACACTAAGGTAAAGATGAAAGAGGTGAGGCAAAGGAATCCCTTTACAGGCCTAAACAGGCCCTGAGGGTTCCAGGAAGCTGAGGCTCCCAGATTTCAAGACAATCAGCACATGAAGGTGGCAAGGTTGTCAGCCCTATGCACCGGCCACCTTTACCCCCCAGGAAATATTCATGGTACTCATTTCTGTTAGGGGCTGAGTCAACCCCAGGGCCATAGTGCAGCTGGAAGGATTATGTCAATGAAAAATTCCAATGACACTATTGGGAATTGAACCCGCGACCTTCCGGCTTGTAGCATGGCGCCTCAACCAACTGCGCCACCGCATATCCCCACACAACGCACGCTTCGGCCAAATAAGTTACACAATGAAAATCTGAGTCATAGCCGGTGTTACAATATATGTTCAAGCTAAGAAAGATTTTATGCAGGATCGCCTACTTAAATTGGTTGACAGAGTTACGCAAAGAATTTGTTGGCCATTTGCCTGATGAGGAATTAAATATAGTAGTGAAATTCTCTCTGGGTTACAAAGAAAATAAACTAAAAACAATACCCAGTAATTTGTACAGGTCCATGTGTATCATATGATTTGTAAAATGAAATAATATACTATACATAAGGCTTTCTTTTGCTGCTGCTAAAGTACAATGTACCAAGTTCAGTGAAGGCCCATATGAGGCGGCCTGAGCAGACTCTCTTAAGCATGGACAAAGCAGCTGTGTATCGAGTTTGTAGAGTTGTTCCAGGAAGTGCATTGTGTATGCTATTCAGGGCATGTTCCCTGACAGCAACCATCTCCCGAGTCCCATTTTTACGTTCCCTGTATCCTCTCCACACAGCCTGCAAAGGGAATTGATAATACTAATGAATATATATGTATGAATTCATTAAAAGTGAAGATGCAGCAGTATTTCTTATAATAAACCAACTAGATGCAACAATTTCTCAAATTTATTTTGGAATGAAACTCTACATGTTTTGGACAGTTCCTCTGTCCATCATCAGGAGTTTTCCACTGTACACACAGCAATGGTATATGTCATACAGGTCTGCTGACAGCTTGCGAACAGGATCAGAATGGAACATCCTGATCCTGCTTGCAAGTTGTCAGCACATCCTGATCTTGTACACAGTTTGTCAGCAAACCTGTATGACATATACCATTGCTCTGTGTACAGTGGAAAACTCCTGATGATGGACAGAGGAACTGTCTGAAACATGTAGTTTCATTCCAAAATAAATTTGAGAAATTATTGCATCTTCTTCCTCTTAAGGCGCTACAACTTCAGAGAAGTTGTGGCCTTCTCAACGAGTTTCTTCCATTTGCTCCGGTTTCTGACGCAGTCCTCCCAGTTTGTTATTTTCATCCTTGTTATATTGCTCTTTACATCATCCTCCCATCTATTTTTAGGTCTTCCTAGCGATCTTGTTAGTGCGGGTGACCACTCATATACTTTTTTTTTACCATGCTGTTATCTGGCATACAATGTACGTGTCCGAACCAAGCTAATCTTTGTGCTTTGATGTAGTTTATGATGTTTTTATTACCCGTCAGTCTGTTTAGTTCTTCATTCGATTTAATCCGCCATGTGCCATCCTTTTCTTTAGTGGGTACATAGATTCTTCTTAGTATCTTCCTCTCAAATACCCTTAGTTTGGTTTTTATGTTTTCTTTTAGTACCCACGTTTCACAGGCATATGTTACCACTGGTCTGTCTCACTAATGTTTCGTACATCCGTAGCTTGGAAGAAATTATTACATCTAGTTGGTTTATTATAAGAAATTTATCATGATGCACGGTCATATGAACGTCAAATGCAGCAGTATATACCATGAGAAATAATAGCAACTCATGTGCCAGTTAGTCATCAGCTACTATACACAGGGGTTAAATGATATGCTGAGACTTCCATTACAGTTCCACTGAAAGACCCTGGCACCAACTGTAATTCTAATTAGGTATTTTCCTAAGAACTGAATGTGAAGCAAAGGTCATTTTATTTTTGGGTAAATACAATAACTGTGTGACCATTACACTGAATCCCAAACTTGAGTGAAATGGAATCCTGAATTTCCATGCAGTAGCTACATACATACCTGAATTCTTATAGCAGCTGCAGTACGTTTCCTATGTTCCTTCTGTTGCAGATTTAAAAGTGTGAATTGTTCCTTTTCTTTCTTTTGCAAGCAAGCTCGAAACCACCGCTGAATGACAAATGCTGCTGATTTCTTTTCCAAGAAGTAATGTCTTTCTTTTTGTCCCAACATTCTGGCTCTAAATTTGTTCTGGATGGTGACTGCTGCAGACTTCATTTTCAAGAAGTTTTCCCTTTCAGACTGCATCAGGATTGTGGCTCTAAATTTCATCTGAATGATGACTGCGGCAGATCGCTGCAACTGGTACCACTGTGATTGCTTCTTCATCAGTTTAGTGGCTCGGAATCTCCTCTGCATCAGTGTTGCTGCCTGCTTTGTTTGCAGGAAGTGTTGCCTTTCAGATCTCATCAGCAATGTAGCTCTGAATTTGTTCTGAATGATTATTGCGGCATGACTTTGCTGCTGGTACCATGAAACCTGTTTCTTCATAAGTAATGTGGCTCGGAATCTTCTTTGGATGACAGCTGCTGCAAACTTCAGTTCAAGGAAATGTTGCCTGTCAGATCTCATCAGAACTGTTGCTCTAAATTTCTGTTGAATAGTTACAGCTGCATGTCTTTGTTGCTGGTACCACCTGACCTGTTTCTTCATAAGCAGTGTCGCCCGGAATCTTCTTTGAATGATGGCTGCTGCAAACTTCTGCTGCAGGAAATTTTGTCTCTGAGCTCGCATTACCATTATAGCTCTGAATTTGTTCTGAATGATTATTGCGGCATGTCTTTTTTGCTGGTACCATGCAACCTGTTTCTGCATAGGTAAAGTGGCTCGGAATCTTCTTTGGATGACAGCTGCTGCAAACTTCTGTTCAAGGAAGCGTTGCCTTTCAGATCTCATCAGCATTGTAGCTCTGAATTTGTTCTGAATGATTATTGCAGCACGTCTTTGCTGCTGGTACCATGCAACCTGTTTCTTCATAAGTAATGTGGCCCGGAATCTTCTTTGGATGACAGCTGCTGCAAACTTCTGTTCAAGGAAGTATTGCCTTTCAGATCTCATCAGCACTGTTGCTCTAAATTTCTGTTGAATAGTTACAGCTGCATGTCTTTGTTGCTGGTACCACTTGACCTGTTTGTTTGTAAGCAGTGTGGCCCGGAATCTTCTTTGGATGACCACTGTTGCAAACTTCTGCTGCAGGAAGTGTTGCCTTTCAGATCTCATCAGCATTGCAGCTCTGAATTTGTTCTGAATGATTATTGCAGCATGTCTTTGTTGCTGGTACCATGCAGCCTGTTTCTGCGTAAGTAATGTGGCCCGGAATCTTCTTTGGATGACAGCTGCTGCAAACTTCTGTTGCAGAAAGTGTTGCCTTTCAGATCTCATCAGCACTGTAGCTCTGAATTTGTTCTGAATCATTATTGGAGCATGTCTTTGTTGCTGGTACCATGCAGCCTGTTTCTGCGTAAGTAATGTGGCTCGGAATCTCCTTTGAATGACAGCTGCTGCAAACTTCTGTTCAAGGAAGCGTTGCCTTTCAAATCTCATCAGCATTGTAGCTCTGAATTTGTACTGAATGATTATTGCAGCACATCTTTGTTGCTGGTACCATGCAGCCTGTTTCTGCATAAGTAATGTGGCTCGGAATCTTCTTTGGATGACAGCTGCTGCAAACTTCTGTTGCAGAAAGTGTTGCCTTTTAGATCTCATCAGCACTGTAGCTCTGAATTTGTTCTGAATGATTATTGCAGCATGTCTTTGTTGCTGGTACCATGCAGCCTGTTTCTTCATAAGTAATGTGGCTCGGAATCTTCTTTGGATGACAGCTGCTGCAAACTTCTGTTGCAGGAAGTGTTGCCTTTCAGATCTCATCAGCACTGTAGCTCTGAATTTGTTCTGAATGATTATTGCAGCATGTCTTTGTTTCTGGTACCATGCAGCCTGTTTCTTCATAAGTAATGTGGCTCGGAATCTTCTTTGGATGACCACTGCTGCAAACTTTTGCTGCAGGAAGCGTTGCCTTTCAGATCTCATCAGAATTGTGGCTCTGAATTTGTTCTGAATGATTATTATGGCACGTCTTTGTTGCTTGTACCATGCAACCTGTGTCTTCATAAGTAACATGGCTCGGAATCTTCTTTGGATGACAGTCGCTGCAAACTTCTGTTTGAGGAACTGTTGCCTTTCAGATCTCATTAGCATTGTTGCTCTGCGTTTCTGTTGGACAATTATAGCTGCAGAAATCAAACGTTTTTCTTCAATAAATTTCTGTATGAATGGTATTAAAGATTCTATTTTCTGGCGTGCTCTCTCTCGTCTATACCACGTCTGTATCTTAAGTGCAGCAGCTGTTTGTCGAAGGTTTTCTAGCTTCTTCCTATACAGGTATCCTCGGCATACTGCCTGAAAATTTCTTAAAGTGTTGCACCTCTTAAGGTACTCAGTTTGTTCCTTTCTTGCCATCTTAATACTTCGGTACCATTCCTGAATCTTCTTGACAGAATTCAAAGCGCAGTTGTATTTCTTATGTTCTACGTACCTTCTCCAGTTCTTTTGTATAATAATGCTGGCCTTCTGACGAGCTACAGACTTTACTGCTTCTTGTTCTTTGAGTATTTTCAGTTGTTTCTGAGCACAGTAACTTCTCCAATAGGCTTGAATCGTAGTTGCTGCTCGTGTACAATGAGCCACCTCTCTGGCTTGTATTCGGTGACATATCTCCAATTTGAGTGACTGACTATGCCACCACTTCTGAATCTTCTTTGCTGCATTAATGAAGCGTGGCTCCTGTAAATATAATCAAAACAATTTTGTAGAATTATAAGAGTTAGAAAATTAAAACTGAAAACTTCTGCAGCTTCAGAAGAGAACAGGTTGTTGTTTATTAATTTCACCTTGAGATGCATCTGATTATAAGTTGGAGTCATCACACTTCAGTGACTTCGTACACTAAAACCTAACTTTCACCAGTTACTTGCTGAAATAAATTTATGCCTACAACTGAATAATCAGTTCCCCTTTTTAATCCACTTCATCTGAATCTGCAGGAGAAAAACTGGAACTGATACATCTAAGAATTATTGCATGGAGTTACTTGATTATCTAAGAAAATATTTCTGACAGAGTAAGCTACCTGTATCTATGAATAAACATTTTTTTGCCTGAAACTGGAATCATGCATATGGAACGTGATAATTCAACTGTACAATTCACTGCATTATTCCATAAACATATGACTGGGTAGAGAGAAGTTTTTAGTCTGTATAGATCACTCTTTGTAGTAGAGTCCAGTGGAAATGTGATGGCACACAGTGATGCCCGGGAGGGGAAGTGAAGGGGAAACTGGCGAATGGAGTGGGTAGCCAGTATTCTCACACTACCTCAGAACATGGTGTATCCAGCATTACTACCGCTAGTGTGCACACCTTGGCTGCCAGTAGTCGACTGAACTGACGCCCCCGCCGATTTAAATGGTCTCGTCCGTTTCACCAAAAGACGAAATCTGGTTTCTGTGCGTGTGCCATCACATTTCAAAGGCAGTCTACTTCAGGTTTATGGGTATACAGATTTTACCTGGAATTTGTATATTATCTGCCACAGCAAGGATAGTGTTTTCTCTCTATGGCCATCAGATATATCCTTTGCTGTGATGTTGCCAGTGAGGACATAACCAGCATCTTTCAAGGCCAACAGAGCAACATCCACATTGTGTATCTTCTGAAGTCTTGAAACAGGTGGTACTCGAAGTTCATTTGACAATGTTCGGTTCTGTAAAATTATCTCCATCACACGACTGCAACACATTAAAAAAATATATTTCACAAGAAGCATGTCAAAAATAAAAAGGCAGCCATTTATACATCTTCACATATGAAATACAGCAAAAGAAGGAATCAAGAAGAAATAGTAAATTTAAACATGAATTTAAATACTCACGTAAGCCTAATACCATCACGCAGGTCCCTTCCAAGGCAAGTGACAGCATATTCAAATTCATCCAGATAAGTCTGGCTTTGTGTTACAACATAGCCAAGACTTTTTAAATGTTTTGTTATGTCTCCAACCCCAGACAGTAAGTCGCGTGAGAAAGCTAGCAGAATTTGTCGGCTGTCCTAAAAAATTAAGATGTTTATTGAGGATCAGTAAGTTCTGCTTGCTCCAGTTAAGGCAGAAGTTAGTACTGAACACAAACATCATTCCATCCTGACTTACAGAGAGCCAAGACATAAAGATCGGCACATACTCAGACACAGTGGAGTTAAGCAAGTGACCCGTTTACACTGCATAGTTGTACCCATGGACAGAGCTGCTATGATGTAAAAAATGTTTCAGCATCATGCTGATGATACTCATCACTATCAGCTATGCAACATGGATACTCTGCTGCAGGCTAATTTGTTACATGGGTGAGAACATATTAGATGGCAAAGCTTGACTGGGTTCACAATTCCTTGGATTCTGGATAATCTAGGACAGAACCCTACAGCATCAGTACTTTGCAAGTCCATATAAATAGTTACTTTTCTTTTGCTCTGAAGGCTTTCTACATATAGTAGTAACATTCAAGGAGCAGAATTCTGTTATTTGTTATATGGTATGCCTTATAATGGGGCCAACTTCATGGAATGGGTGCTTCTTGAACAGTTAATACAGTTGTTCAGCTGTAGAAATTGACCACAATTTACAAAATCAAAAGATTCATTGCTGTGTTCACAAGAAACTGTCACTGGACCATATGCTGAAGCAGATGAATCAAGTCTTCATTACATGCTGTTTTTATTTTAATATTAGAGGTACACAATGGAGCAGTTAGTTGAGGTGCTTTATTGAAGGCTGTAGGTTTGATTCTTGATGGGGTTGTCGGGATTTTTTATTGACTGAATCCTTCCGGCTGCACTGTGGCCCAGGGGTTGACTCAGCCTCCAACAGAAATCAGTATCAGGAGTATCTCCTGGGAGGTAAAGGCAGATAGTGTGTAGGACTAACCCTGCCACTTTCACATGCTGACTGTCTAGAAATTCTAGGAGCCTCAACCTACTAGAGACCCCAGGGCTTGCCCAGGCAGGTATAGGGATTACTTTACATTTTTACCATTTTAATGGGCCTGGGGTGGCATAGTGGTTAAGGCATTGCGCTACTAGTCAGAGGGTCCCGGGATCGATCCCCAGTCACTGGGGAATTTTTCTGGGGCATCAGACAGTTCCATGTGCCCTGGGGTCGACTCAGCCTCTAAAAATGAGTACCAGGATATTCCTGGGGGTAAAGATGGCCGTTGCATAAGGGTGATGACCTTACCACCTTCATGTGCCGAGTGTCTAAAAATTCTGGAGCCTTAACCTACCAGAACCCTAAAGGCCACTAGGCCTGTAGTGGGATTACTTTACCTTTACCACTTTAATATCATGCTCCCTTCCACTCTCAGATCTCCGAAGAGGGATCTTGCATTCAGGGTCTTTTTTTCTTTGGTTGAAATTTCATATGCAGTTTGTGTGCCCCATGCATGATACATGTCCTACCCCTCTCATCTTCTGATCTGATCACTGTAACAATCCTTCATGAATAATATATTTATGAAGTTCTTACAGTTTCTGTATCTAGGGATGAATAAATGTTGGCCCATTTCACCATCAGACAAAAATTCTACTTGCCAGACATTCTGCACAAGAGAAACTGCCACCATCCATGTTGTTATGATGGCTGTGCAGCTGTCTACTTTGGACCACGAACACATAGTAGTGACAAAGTTTACATGCTGCTTAGTCTTATTGACGGAAAGCAGCAGTTCTGGTAAATATTCAGAGTAGCAGTGTTGTAACACACAGCGTTCAGCTTACCTTCAGTTCAGCATCCTTGCAGAAGAGGCATGGGTCATGGCTGATAAGTTTCCTTTCTTTAGCTTTATCCAAAAAGTAAACAAGCAAGAGGAATTTTTTAAGAGTAAACTTCTTCATTACATCCTCATATCCTGGCCGGAACAGATGTGACACTGTTGGATGTGAATACTGTTGCATAATATAAGGATCGGACAGCAGACGTGTTGCAATGAATTTTGTTAAGCCCTGAACATCTGAATTTGATTCCAATGGAATGGTTTGACCATAGACAGCCTCCAAAGCAATTCGGAGCCACAGAGGATTGTAACTGAGAAGCAGTTTCATCACGTTGCATTTCAAACCTGAAAAAAAAAAAAAAAAAAAAAATGAGAGTAATCCAATGCATCATTGTATGACATTTTGTCTGATTCAGATTCAGCAAGGACACTGAAGATTAAATCTTGTCTTTCTTTTGGCAACAATGATCTGATTTCAACAATTTTCCAAAGAGATGTTGTCACAGTGGTTTTGCTGGAAATCCAAGTGTTTTGGGATATGACACTCTGTTACTGGGTCAGCATTTCCCAATGTTTCAAAGGATCATAGTGCATTCTTTTTGGGACTTGTTGACCTCGATGCTACAGACACTATGCTTCTCCATGTCAGTAATTATTTACCAGAAAAATCCCAGAAAACTTTAATATTATCATCAACACTACTGTGAGAATCTTAAATCTTGTACATAATATTCTGTTTATAGGACTTTTTCTTAAGATATTCTGTAGTCACTTTAACAATTTCTAATTGATACATATAATCATATGGAATATTCCACAAATACCTTAATAATTGCAATTATACTACATTATATTCGTACGAAGGATGGAATTCAGGTACACTTAGTGGACATGGTTTATAGTAATTATTAAAATACTAAATGAACTAAGGGGCAGGTGGTAGCGCAGTTGGTTGAGGCACTGCGCTACAAATTGGAAGGTCACGGGTTTGATTCCCGATGGCGTCATTGGAATTTTTCATTGACATAATCCTTCTGGCTGCACTATGGCCCTGGGGTTGACTCGGCCTCTAACAGAAATGAGTACCAGGAATGTTTCCTGGGGGTAAAAGCGGCCGGTGTGTAGGGCTGACAACCTTACCACCTTCATGTGCCGATTGTCTTGAAATCTGGGAACCTCAACCTCCTGGAACCCTCAGGGCCTGTCCAGGCCTGTAATGGGATTGCTTTACCTTTACTAAATGAACTAGCTTTCTTACGTACCAAAATCAAGATGGAGATCCCGGTCACTGCGAATTGCTATCAACTTCTTGTCCACATGTACCGCAACTCTGGACAGAATTTTAGCAACCTCCTGGGAACGGAAGAGTGCACAGGCTGCCTTCCGCAATGCATCCAGACGATGGTGGGTGTTGTATTGACAGGACACCATCTCTCGAGTTGGGGCAGGAACTACGTCCTGTTTGCGACAGCTCTGAATCCACAGCTCTGTCACATCCACTAAAATGCAGATACGGAATTATGTTTTTATTTACCAGTGTCTGGAGTGTGGCTTATTACTAGCATTCAGAGCTGTTATATGTCATAATGTTTATAATCAAGTGAGATCTGAAAACAGTGATGATGAACTGTTTCACTAAAATATGGACTATATGTAAAAGATCATATAGGATGCACTCCACAATGCAATACACAAAATTTCATAATGATATTCTTTGCAGTTTAATGTTTACTTGCTGCCTGTTTATCCATTTATAACCTTAAGTAATGAACACCATGCAGCAGAGCATTCTTGAGAAGCTCATAGTTCCTCAGCTACCCAAATTCCTGATGTTTTATACAACCTGAAGGTTCAGCACTGTGTTTGGAACAGCCTGCCACTTGTTTGTATCCTGAGTCAAATTAATCCAGTCCACACTCTCCCATTGTTTCTGCAAGATCCAATGTAATATTCTCCCATCTATGCCTAGGTCTTCCAGTCAGTTTCCTTCAGGTTTCCCTACCACAACCCTATGGGCTTATGTGAGGTGAACATTGTTATGGGCAAATATGGCCAAGGATTGTAATTTTACAACTTTTAGCTTAAGTCTGCTATACATAAATTTAAAAAATCCATCTAGTCATTTATATGTTGATGCTAGGTCAAACAACAGAAAATGGGAGAGAAAAACATACCTTCACATAAGGTGTTCTGGTTTATTTTATAAAGAGTGTCTAGACATTATCATTACTCACTACGTAAGTTAAAGATGTGAGAGCAAGAGTATGGGGTGGTCACATGATAAGAATACTTATTGCTGTAATTCATGTTACTATAATAAAACTGCAGCTACACTTAACGTCACTTGATATATGATTGGGGGTGCACAAATCCTGGGTGCCAGGTTACCATGGCCCACTACATTTTGTACAGTGGCACCTAATATTATGGTTCCTCAATATGAACTTCCTTCATATCACCTGATGCCTAAAATTAGGAGGTGACTCCCAGATTAATAGACAATTTGTGCACCCCTGCATATGATATGCCTCATACTTAGGCAACAAAAAGGGGTACTGTTCTTGCTGTATATTATTTTTGCAACCTTTTGGAAGTGCAGTTGTGCTGCTGAGTTCTTCAGGTGGTGTTAGCAGAGAGTTCAGCCATTTGGTAAACTCTTTCTCTTGTTGTACCATCCATTCTTCATCAAAATACACAGAACTTGTGGTGAATGGTTCAGTAGTATTGGTTGCTTCAAAAAGACCAGGGTTTGCTAGCTTGTTAAGAACAGCATCAGGGTTGTGAAGTTGAACGCTCTCTTCCTTTTGTTTCTTGGTTTTTGGCAGCATTAATTTGGTGCACAGTGTTCGAGGTACAGAAGAGCTCGAACTCTTGAGAAGTCTTCTAGCAGGTGTATCTGTCAGCAACAGAAATAACAGTATGGTAGACCAAACAAAATTGCACATAATGTATACAATGCACCATTTAAGGAACAGTCTAATATGCATGACCAAGAAGTTCCAAAAAGGCCTTCTGAAACTTTGCAATGGTTGTGGTGAGGCTAGCAGAACCTTAACCCTTAGGCGACTAATGTCATATATATATGGAGCACCCATTCTTGATGTTTCTAGATCACACACAACGACGCAGCACAGTCGGTAGGACTCCTCTGGACGAGTGATCAGCTCGTCG
>Ga0268261_10003338_pt1 | contig 11791 bp, 7 predicted proteins | sample TergutNc150P1_FD_190353 | JGI IMG/M metagenome (GOLD analysis project Ga0268261, IMG submission 190353) | Nasutitermes corniger P1 segment gut microbial community from laboratory colony in Florida, USA - Nc150 P1 (SPAdes) (version 2) | ecosystem: Host-associated > Arthropoda: Insects > Digestive... | reverse complement strand
TGATCTAGAAACATCAAGAATAGGTGCTCCATATATATATGACATTAGGAGCCTAAGGGTTAATGATTTAACCCTTATCCTGCTAACGTGGAGAAAATGGTGAGCTCCTAATAATGCCAGCAAATAACAGATGGGATTTAATTCAGGCTTTTAAGGGTTAATCTCTGTACTAAATATAGTTGAGTTATCAGCATCATTCACAGGCCGCAACGCCCCTTCGGGGAAGCTACCTCCAGTACCCACCGAATAGGTAGTTTGGTGGTAACTACATAATAATTTGTTGTTGACGCCTTGCGTACAAGTAACTGAGAAACGCTGATGTCCTGCAATACTACGGAGAAGTAACGTACATGGGTGTCTGCCTTGTCTCCAGTAAGCTAATTCTGTTAGCAGACCATCACTATTTATTTTATGGTAAGACGACCAGTTATTGTTCTGGACAAACATTTTCAGACTTTGCTCTGTTTGTCAGGCAAAAGGCTTAAATTGCACCCAGAGCATGGCTTTCACGATTTCGCCATCCGAAACCGTTTTCTTAAGCTTTTCAGTCTAACACGCCATCAAAACCATCCCCCCAGTTTCCGCTTTCCACACCTTATTCTGGAAAGTAAATGCGCTTCATTGTTTTTTTCACGTTCTATGTGAATTCTTTTAGCTTTTCAGACTGAACAATACCAATGTTTCGGAACAAAACAGTGTTTTAGGTTAAACGTCTTGAACACGGGAAATGCAGCGACGTGACTATGGATTTCATGTCAGTGAAAAGTTAATCTTCCCAGATAATGAAGATTCTAAGCACTGCAATTCCTTCTGGAGTAAATGACCTTAAACAAAACCGCCACGATCCTTCGAAACGTCGGTAAATACTGACCAGTCGACGGCGTAACAGCCCAGCAATACCGTTATTAGAATCTGAAGTCTTTCTTTCGCAGTAGAAGTTAAGAGATCCTCACTTGTTTTACATTTTTGCTCTGCGTCCTTCCATTTATTCCACCAAGATATGGTTAATACCGCTGAATACTACGGAGCTAGACGCAGACTGCCCGAAACAATGCACGCTTCGACTCGGACAGCGAAACCTCGCCACCATTCTACGATTGCATGACCAACCGTCCACCACTGGATATGGGAAGCGCCCAAAATTGGGATCGCTTTTCATCTTCGTCAACCCAACACTCTCCCTTCTGCTTCCACCACTCTAAGCAACCAACTGTCACCAAACAGGCTGGCCTAACAGTAACTACGAACTGTGCTGGAAAAGTGCCTGGTTCGAATCTCGGCCGGGACATTGGTTGTCATGGGTGAGGACTTCATTGAATCCCTCAGTTCTTCTAGCCAAATATCAAGCTAGCATTTCGATTACATGAGACTGTTTCCTTCCAAATCTTTTCCAATTCATAGTTCACTGACTGTTATATTGTCAACGTTGTGTGAGAGATGCTGACAGCACCATAAAATGCAAGTCTTCCTCTTCTTTTAACTTAGTCATTTTGGGAGGTGAGGGTGGACATTTTATTTAGTCTAGGGTCCACCTGTTTAGATAGTCACATCTACCACTTATTGAGATATCTAAGGACATATTTATGCAGGTATATTATACACCTACCAGAAGATGAACCTGGAATACACTTTCTTGTCTTGGCGCAACAGAAATGTACTGAACACCAGAGTGCCTGCTTCCATAGACTCCTTATGACAGTGTTAAAGTTGGAACTAATGGCAACTGAAGTACAGTAGTTTCTCTCAAAATGCAGGTACTTTTATTCAACATACTTGATTCTTGTGGAGCAACTCTTAAACAAGTGTTCCACATGGCACTTCGTACAATGTCAAAGCAATGAACTCCTTTAACCCTTTAAGTGCCGAATTAAATCCCATCTGCCATTTACTGGCATTATTAGGAGCTCACCTCATTTTCCACCTTAGCAGGATAAGGGTTAAAATGAGTTATTCTTAACAACTTAACTGTTCCTCCTCTAGTTGAGAAATTCCTTGTAATCTGTGGAACTCTGCTGTGTTCATGCTACTTTTTCGTATCCTGATCCAGCTCAATCCAGTCCATGCTACCCCATCATATTTTGGTAAGATACATTTTAATACTACCTTTCCACATACACGTAGGTCTTCCAAGCGGTCTCGTTCCTTTCCCACCAAAACCCTGGATACATTTCTTTTCAGTCCCATACATGCCATATCCCCACTTTAATATGTATAAGAACAATGTAATGCTTACTCCCTAGCTGCTTGTGTGGTTGGGTGGAAATCTTCAGTGCCCTTTGGATAAATACAGACTATTTTATACTATCTTAAACCCAAATTCATGCCATATGCTTAATATTCCCCTACTTAATGAAGAAATTCTACAACCAGTAAAATGTTCGGTTCTACTTTCAACTAACCCCTCAGAGCACAAAACTGTAACTCCATTACACAGTGCAAATGTTCATGAATGCATGCAAAGTAGGATAAAAGAGTACATAAAGATCTGTTACCAAAATTTAAAACACATTGGTCCTTATTTCACCAAGAACATGATTGTGACTGAGGAAACGGTATGTGCGTACGAAGACTGTACTTTAAAAAATCTGAGTTCAAAGCAGATAGAAGGTGATGATGCCAAAATTACTTATAGAGCTGTATAAATTGTTCGAAAGATGCCAGTGAACCTTATGGCTGATGTACCAGAACCATATATACATACACATACACATGTGTGTGTATATATATATATATATATATATATATATATATATTTATTTTGCAATGGGAGTGGGGAGTCTGGGTTGAAAACATCACCAGCAGAAAATATGTTACAGAAATGAGCCACCTACAGCAAACACAGCTCACTTCATATATCGTACACATCATACATCCTGTCTAAAACCTTTGTGAAATGGAACATCAGTTTCATTACTTTAGGCATGCCCAAAAACAATTAAAAGCTGCTGTTAACCTCCGCACACATCTGTCCTGCAAGTAACAGTGGCCAGCCTTCTGAACTGATATGTATGTAACCAAGCTTTGATTATCTGATTTATTATAAGGACTACTTCACCTGACATATGGCACTTACAGTGTATGAATATTACATACACTTTAACTTCAAAGACTACTTTACTTACGGGTTTAGATTAACACTTACACATCTTGTAAGCCCTTTGATAGATTCTGATAGAACTCGACATATGCCACCTACACTATACGAATGTTACCACATGCTTTTTCATGTTTAATTCATTTTAGAGACAAGGATTGAGGGAACAAATTTTTTTTTAGGAATAACTTTGTTATTTGCCTGAGAGAAAAATATCTACCCTAAAAGTTACATGATATCCTTTACACTGTTTGGACAAAGATTTCTTATTTTGGGAAAATCAGTATTAGAACAATACCTACTGTGTGTTCATCGACAAAACTATTGTCTGAAATTCCATGATCATGCAGATACACATACCATGTACCATCCACAGCCTTCTGTACCTGGACAATATTCAGGTGTCATAAGAGCACCTTGATGATGTCACGATCAATGGTACATTTTTCTGTTAAGGTTTTACTTCATGAAGGCCTGAAAGAAGACACATTGCCATTGAACTGAGTCATAAAAATAAGATCAATAAAAGATATGGAAAGGGGAAGAGATGGGGGGATGACAGCAGCCCTGTACATTACTATGACAGATGCAGAGTTAACATTTTGGACATTTGGGCATAAATAAGGGTGGCCAGCTTCACTGACTAGCACTCTTCATTTCTGGTTGAAATGCCCATAGAACAAATTAAAAAAGATTATGGCAAAAATCACAAATGGAGCTTAATTTATTTAAAAATTTTCTCATTTATTCCCATTTACATTACGTGTATGTCTCTTTTGTATGAAGGTTCGTACTGAAGAAAGTGAGAACTACAAGAACAAACTTCAACTTGTTGAGAAGGAACTGAAAGTTTTACAAACTGCTGCTGTTCCTCTACCAATCAGCAAAGTGTCAATTGGAGTAGGCGATGGAGTTGTGGACATTACTGAGGGTAACATAAAAGAAAAAGAATCATCCTTGAACACAGAAACTCCTAACATGGAAGAGCTTATGAATGAAAACAGTGAGCTGCTTACAGAACTATCCAGAACTGGAGAATTACTCAAGGATAAGACAGACCTTTGTGAAAGTCAGGAGAAAAAGAATATAGCTCTGACCAATCAAGTAGAATCACTAAAAGAAGTGGTGGCCATAACAAAAGATCTCCTTAACATCCGCGACGTGGAAGTGAAGCACTTACAGAGCGACATGGAGTCAATGGAAGGGAAGATTTCAGAAGAGAAGCAGAGGCAGAATTCAATGATAACAAAAATGGAAGAAGCAATGAAATTGAATTCAGATTTAAAGGGAGAATATGAGAATCAAATGAGGATCTTCCAAGAACTGAAAGCCAAATATGAACAGAAAGTGACACTGCTGACGCAGGAGAATGAGAAACTTGAAGAGGAAGTTGCACTGTCAAGAACTGCACAAAATAACCAAAAAATAAACACTGATAACCCTGCAAGTGATGAAACAGACTCACAGTAACTCTCTTGACTTGTTACATAATGCCTATGACAGTGAAATTTATTATTCTGCATAGGACAAGGATTTTATGGGATGTCTTTTTTATACATAATACTGAACATTAGTATCAATATAGAATTTGGATTCTTAACTCAAAGAAAGATTTTTTTAAAACAACTTGACAGTCTTCTGACTAATGTTAAGATCTTTTCTCAATTACTATTTCTTTTTCATGATAACAGTCTTAGTTTCTCCTCTTCATCTTGCCACCCACTGAACCACTAACTGCAGATTATGACAGTTAACTTGCAACCACGGTAACTTACATTTGAACTGAAAAAATTTCAAAACATGGTCAATATTATTTCACTATCTGAAGGATGGACTGAACCAAATGTGGAGCACAGATGAAAAGTTTAGATACAGATTAAGGTAATTTACTTCACTGCACAAAGATTGTATAAAATATATATAGAATACATACATACACACATATATATAGGTATATGTGTGTGTGTGTATGTATATACAGTATATATGGTAGAATTCCTTTAACCCAGCACCCACAGGACCAGACAGATGCCACATTATCAAGTAGTACCCATTCTGACCTAAGTTTTTACATGTAATTTTTTTGTTACTGCTCCTTTACTTGGGCTGCAGAACTAAACAGAGAATTATTCCATTTGGTTATCGTGTTCCACTGCTGGTTCAGAGGCATCAGGGCACCCTTCTATGTTTTCTGAAGTCTCTTCAGTTTCTACCTGGGATGCTGAATGACCAGGAGACTGTGGGTCAGGGGTTTTCATAGTTGATGCAGTAGGAGACAAGAGGTCAGGAGATAACACAACAGTTGATGAAGGGACACTCTTGTGGAAAATTCTGGACTTGGGACTATTTTCCACAACTGCTGGAGTATCAGAATTTCTGGAGTATCAGTTTCTGGATTTGAGGAATTCTACTGTACACATAAGGTATATATGGAATGAGCATCATAAAATGTGACTGAATGGTGACATGTTCTCAAAAATATTCCAAATAGGTGCCAACACCACAGAGTGATCAAATATAAATAAAGAAATATACATACTTGCAGTGTAGGTGTCAATATGATATATATGTACTCAACAACCTTTGTTTGAAATAATTAATTAAGCTTAATAGAGTAAGCTAGCTGTGATCAATAACAGTAAAGAATTTCAATAGTGTAAAATACACAATAGTCTAATAAAATTTGAAACACCCTTTCTTGATAATTAAATTCAATCCATCAAGCATGTTCTTATTGTACAAATAATTTCAGTACCAATATCAAAACAGCAGAATGGAGAATATATTTGGCCCTTATGTAATTTCACATAGTGAATAACCTCTGATTCAAGTAACAGGCAAAGCCATAAAAAGAGTCTGCACTTAGTTTCAGAGCTGTCTGGTCAGTTCTTGTATCCTACTTTGTCTGTGTCTTTAAAGCTACTACTCTTACTTCTTTTTAAATGAAAGAGACTGATATAGTATTTTAAGTAAATTATGAATAATGTCAATTCCAGATTCTACTATCAAAGAGGCTAATTAAAGGTACTGGCATTTTCCACTACAACCACGTCCATTCTTTGTTTCAAAATGAATGGTCAAAGATATGACAGGACTAATAGGTTAATTTTTTTTTAGAGAGATACGCAAATGTCCTGTAGGTGGGCCTCCATCTTTATGGGAGCTCTTTTGGGGAACCTGGAGGGGACTTGTTTGCCAGGACTTTTGAGAGAAATGAATAGTATATCTAAGTACCGTTGTGAACCCAGAGGTCACTCAGGTTTTAAGTCTGAGTGAGGCTTTAACCTCACTCAGACATACACATCTGGGTTCCTTCCTTTTGGACCCAGAGGATAATAGGAAACTAGGCATCGGGGCCATCTGGAGCCTTGTTGAAGGAACAGGGCTCCCTTAATTTGGGGGCCATCTGGAACTTCAGTGGGGCTTCGGGGCTCCTTTGATTGACATGGGGCACAAAGGGCCAGTTAAGGCCTAGGTGCATCGGGGCCATGAGGTCCCGAACCCAAAATACAATCAATCAATAGCTTAATTTATACAACTTTTCAGTTTGAAAACACCAAAAAAAATAGCATGGTAAAGGTAAAGCTGTCTCTCTCTGCACACCATGGAGGCCTACAGGGTAATGGAGGTATAGCTCCACTCATTCTTAACTTCAGCAATAGATGTAGATGAGGGGTCAGCGCCACACCCTACCTGTTTTACCGCTCGTACCCAGTCAGCAAGGACTGGGTGGGCCTGACAGCCATTCTGGACACTCTGGAGAAAAGACAAATCATTTGCTGCTGCTGCTAGCAATTGAGCCACACTTCCTCAGAAGTCCATCCTGAAGCCTACTCACTATACTGACTGAGTTATCCCGACTCCCAAAATAGTATAGCCAAACATAAAATTAATTTATAAAATAAAACAAAAAATGATCAAGTTGCTTGTGACACAATGACAATTCTCCCCGCTGTATTAAAATGTACATAATGCAATGTTAACTGCAATTAATGGACTTGCCATAAATCTGCCGGGCAGAAGCAATCTGCAACATCCAGACTGGAAACACTATCTTCCTATGCCAACAACACAGCAACAGTAAGATATAAAAGATTAGCAGTAAGAAACAAGGAAACGCAAATAAGTATACAGCATCCCAATGAACTTGAACAACATAATAACTCAACAGTCCTGGTTGCTTTAACCCTTGGATATCCAATGGAGAAGTCCCTTCATAGGCTACATAGCCATCTTGAATACAACAGTGAAGGTGGAATTTCACTAATCTTGCTGAAAATGAACCCTAGCCATTTACTGTGTAGCCACTGAGCTGTGATCATGTATTAGGGAATTACATTAGCATCTAATCCCTTACACTTTCTGAAAGTTAAGCTTATAGATATTAATAAGCTGCTTACAATGCTACATCACCTCCATGGAAAAAGGAAGATTACCAGAAAAAATAACAACAGTATTAATCAAATTTCAAACACTGTACATATTTTTATTATAAAACTTCTCATTTTTAAGAAACCATACAACTCTTATTTTTCAAAGTATGTCTGACAACAGTTTTGTACATTAGTTAGTATATTACTATTACTTACATGTTTTCTCCTACCTGCCCATCCTCAAGGTAAAAAATATTTTCCATTAACAAGTGTGAATAACGGTGACTGCAGTGTTTGGCTAAACAAATGGAAGATTTGTGCTTTATTATGTAGAAAGTGTTTCTTATTATAGTCCTTTTAAAAATGTGGGCAGCATCTTAAATAAGATATAAAAGGAGTGACAAGAGTATGAGAATGGGTGGAGAACTTTTTAAATGAGATTCAAGAAAAGTCACTGTGATCCTAAGTCATACCACAGATCTTGACTTGCATTCTAACATACACACCATCATTTAAATATGATATAGAGGAAAGCAGATGAAGAAGCAGTCATGTTATGTATACAAGAGTATGGACTAAAGAAACAAGTTAAAGGTTACATGGTATATAAAAGTAGTCTTGGTGCTTGGAAATGGACTGGACATTAGTTCTTGATCACATTAATAAAACATTTAATTTAAAATATTAAAAGACCTAAAGAAATACAAACTGTATGGATCATAAAAATGCATGCTGTTTTATGAAATATATATGAAAAAAATGTTAGTTTTTTTCATTTTGGCTTTCTTCCCTGGAAGACAAAAGGATATGTTGAACGATAGTATCTTTTGTCTCTACACTCTGTTATTTATCTAGCTGAGTGACCTGGACAGCTTTTTACTGTAATATACATAGTAAAATGTTCCAGGTAACAGTAAAATTAGTATCTTTCAGAAAGAGATCCTGAAAGTTTGTATGTAAATATATCTTTGAAAATAAGTAACTAATGTGATAAATATTTTCATAATTTTCTAGAAAACAACACATAACATAACAATGAACTATAATAATACAAGTAAAGCAATAAAAACAAAATTCCAATTCACTGTACCTGTTCCAAGGTATGAATGAGGGAATATACTGTACTGCATAATTATGTTTGTCAGCTTCTGTCACACAGGCTGATGCATTAATCATCTTAACTGATGACTGTGATAAAAACTAAATTACTAACATTCTAATAAAGCATTACATAGTGGATGTGATACATAAAGTTTTGCATCAAACATCAGATAAAATTAAAGCAAAAATCCGACTTGCATGAGATCAGACAGGTCCTGAATTATCAAACATTCCATATTACCCAACAGTGCCAATAGTGACCTAAGTTCTTACAGACAAATTTTTGTTTCTGCTCCTACGCTTGGGCTGCACAACTAATTAGAGTAGTAATCCATATGGATATATCCTTCATCTGCTGGTTTAGGGTCATCTTTTGTGTTTTCTGGAGTTTCATAACTGAAGGAGTTGATGGAGTAGAAGACAAGGGGTGAGGAGATACAATGTTTGGTGTACTGGCTCTCTTGGAGGCTTTTTTGAACATGTCCCTGAGATTTGCCTGTATCACTGATAAAATTCTTTTTTCTGGTAAAAAGCACAACTTAAGGTATTGGGATTATCAGGATTTCTGGATTATCAGACATCAAGTTAAAAGAAATTTGCTGTAAATATTTCAGAATTAGTTCACTATTTCTCATAAACATACAACATCTTTAACCATGCACATATGCATGTGTTCAGACTACAGTATTAAGGGTAGCATATCATAAGTTTATCCTGGATGGTATTGTAAAAATGATCATAATAACATTCTTGTGCAAAAGTAATTGTTATTCCATGTTTTTCTTTACTTACTTTTAGATGAACAGTTTATTTTGTATGCAGTTTATAAAGTAATGTGTATGGGATTTCACGAATTTTTTTTTAACATGCCACTAGGGAATCATTTCTCACCTATATGCATTTCTGGGCTATTGACAGTAACATTCAGTAAATCCCATGAGTTGTTGAATGTTACTTAAGCTTGATAAATATTCATGCATGCAACAGCAGAAGGTGGGGGTCTGTGAAATTATGCCAGATGTCTAAAGAAAAGATATGAACTGCTAAATAAATATGTCCTGACTGATATTTTGAGTACTTGGGATGAATTGTGATAAAGTTACCTTGCATAAACAGTATTATACTGTGTTTTTACTAGCTTCTTTATAATGTATTGTAAAGAAATTACATTAGATTCAGCATCATGGTAAGTGCAGTACAACACAAAGACACAGAGGTGGTAAAGTAGGGGTAATAGCAGTTGCTCGAAACATGTCCAAATTACTGCATTACCTTGTATGATCCATACAGCATGAGGAATCACAAATATTGTCCATATCTCTCCTATTTGAGACTTAACATCAGATTTTCTCTTGGGCACAGTATAAATACTGCAAATGTTAGGAATGCATAAGCACCCTCAGGTTCTAAGCACCAAAACAGAAATATTTCGAAAGATATGTCAAATCTAGACCAGTGCTCGTAATATGTTGGTGTCAAAAAAAAAAATCACACATAATGTCAGGTGGCAGAATAGCTAACATTTCATACTTCATTAAAATTAATGGTACTAATAAATAGTAGTTTGCAGATGTTACAAAAGGTTAACTCAGGAGTTTCAAAACTGGTGGGGAAAAAGTTTTGAAATTTATCCATAACAATGCAGGAGGAGACAGAAACAGAAACTGAGGATAGCACTGGACCTAATGTCTTTTTTTCTTATTTGGGACCAATTCCACTCTTTGTTACTAGCACCTTATTATATGCAACAAATTAACTATACACTAATCAATATTTTCCTCTTACAGGATCAAAATAAAGAAGTTAAAAATACATAGAAAAACATTTTTAGCAGCAATTACCGTTATTCATATACAAGTATAAGATTTGCTCCAGATAACCTATCTTGAATAAATATTTTTGCAGCAAGTACTTCTTTTACTTTTTAGTCTACAAATGGTTTGACTTGAGAATGATGAGGGGAAGAAATAAAATAATAGAACCAAAACTGCTAGTTACTTAGATCTCAGCAGCTACCCAATCTACCAATAATGGTTAACTCTGCAAAAGGCCATTACAACTGGCCCAACTGGAGAATAACTCAACCTTCCTTGTTCAAACTTCCACTCTTATTTCTAGGTTCAACATACTGTAACCACATGTACTTTCTTTCTATTAAATTTTGTGGAAAATCTGGACAAGGAAAGACACGAGTTCAGTGAAAGATTCTGAGCTTTTACAAACTGCAGATAATATGTTAGAATTTTCTTCCCTTCTGTAAATGTGCTTGTGATGAGTTATTTTCTCTACAATCTTCTGTTGCTCTCAAATACTGGATATGTTTTAAGTACGTATGTTACAGCAGGGCTCCACTACTTGTAGGTGGATTTAATCCTTCAAGCCCCACAATTTTTTTTCCTGCATGCACCAGATACCATTTAACAGGGTATTGTTCTTTATCTTCAATATGGGTGTTCTTAGAGCACAATCAGAATTTCCTTCTTTCTTCTATTGCCATGTCCAAGAAAAAAATGCTAAAAATTAAAGAAGTTTTTAACACAGTCACTATATGCAGAACTCTGTATTTTGTTGTTCTGATCATTCCAGTTCTCACAAAAATGTCTTTGAATCAGTTCCTCAGTTTTCCACCTGCAATACCAGTAGAAAACTCAATGTATTGCTTTATGGTACTTCATCACATGTACAACAGAATGTACTTCACTCTTAATCATGTCTGTCAAAACTGTACATTGTTGTATTTATATAACTCACTACAGTGTTGGAATAAAATTCAATACTATAGGGTGTCCTTATCCATACTGTACACTATGTACATAAATATTTTTATACTTTTCTATCCCAAATAATTTCTCCAAAATACTGTTGTTGAGCAGAGACCTGCAAGAAGTATATATAAATTAGAAACATTACGTCTGCCTACAAGTTTTATCCCATTAATTTCCCTTAAACAATCAAATGTGGGGGGGGGGGGAGGGTAGAGGCATCTCATGTCTGTAATTATCTAACAGTCACCAAAATAATATAGGAACGAAGTATTGTTTTATTAACACTGAAAAAGATGCAGTTACTTTAACCTTTAAGAACCGTGCGTCCTACATATAGGACGGGCATACCGCTACCCTCCAAATGTTGCATTTTATATATTTTTTTTCAACAAATATAAGTACTGAGTATTTTAAACATGCTGCACACTCTCCGTTTTTCTCTTCAAAATGCCGTTTAT
>Ga0268261_10003337_pt1 | contig 11792 bp, 14 predicted proteins | sample TergutNc150P1_FD_190353 | JGI IMG/M metagenome (GOLD analysis project Ga0268261, IMG submission 190353) | Nasutitermes corniger P1 segment gut microbial community from laboratory colony in Florida, USA - Nc150 P1 (SPAdes) (version 2) | ecosystem: Host-associated > Arthropoda: Insects >... | reverse complement strand
TCAAGAATAGGTGCTCCATATATATATGACATTAGTAGCCTAATGGTTAATGATTTAACCCTTATCCTGCTAACGTGGAGAAAATGGTGAGCTAATAATGCCAGCAAATAGCAGATGGGATTTAATTCGGGGTTTAAAGGGTTAATATACTTCGTACTTCACATTCAAACACACAAAACCCCGTACATTACTTTGGTTTAATACATTTCGTACTTCAAACTCAAACATGCACAGTCCTGTGCATTACATCCTGCTCTTACCCAAGACAAAAACCTACACTTTCCCACAAAAATTTATATTTATATATATATTTATGATTTAACTGTGTCCACCAGAAATATACCACTGTGGCTGCTGAGAGTGTTATGTGTTTTTACACCTTAGGCATTTTCCCAAGAATCATGGCTTACATACAGCACTTGGCTATTTCACTCACCCTCCTACTGGACTGCCGAGACTCTTTGTTTGCCGAGGTCCTCCCGCGACAATTTCCTCCTTCCCCCTCCGAACACTGATATTGCTGCCTCTGGGGGGTCATGGATCTGGTGTGGCTCAGCTCTGTCCATGCATGTTTTCTTAACAGCATAACAAATTTGTTTGCAATGAGTGTCAGCATCCAAAGGCCACATACTCAGAAATCACACAACAGAGAAGTATATGATCTGGGTTGGCACTACTGTTCTGTGCAGCTACATACAGAAATCATAGATCACAATAAGGCAAAGGTGAATTGGCACCAGTGATCTAAATTCATATAGTTTAAGCCATTCTGCAATGATGCCAGGAAACTCAGCATAAATCATAAGTCCAGTACTATGAGCCAGGACACATATGCCTGATGAACATTTTTTTAATATGTATTAAACTATTCTGCAGATTTTTATGTCAGTAAAAAAAATAACCATATCTGATTTTGCACCACACACATCAATGTACTAACTACCACATGCCTCAAACATGTTTTTAGCTGAAAATATTAATTCTTAGGATGTCGATGTTTCTGTTTAGCACTTCCAAATGTCTGCTGCCTTTATGGCGCCAGATGGTGCTACAAGCAGCGGCAATTAGGAAAGAGTTCAGTCAACCCCTTACAGCACATACAATGTAATATAAGAAGTACAATTTCAATTAATTCAGGGCTTTATTGTGCCATGTTTATAGTGTCACATGACAAATACAGAACACGAATAATATGCTGGCCTATTTCATACACTATCCCACACTGTCTTGGAGGGCAGTCTATTTTGCAACACAACGCTGGGATATTTAAAACGAAGCATGCAGACACTCACGTGTATGCACGTGGCGACTGCTTCGTGTCACTGGTGATGATATCTGCAAATCCAAGACCATATTTCTTTGGACTGCATGTACGGATGTGAGGCTGCCATCTATTGCTAGCACCACGTGGAGGCGATGTGTCCACCGCACACTTGGCGGCATAGACGCGACGGTAGTGGCTGCTCATGTGCAGGTATAGCAAGTGGTTGCCAACAGATGGCTTGCATACTGCAACACCCACAAGACGCTACGATCACACCGCTCACACCTAATGGATAGAATTTATCTGAATTTACATAAAAACTGTCTCTCTGTTACTGTTTTTCCTTCCTTAAAATGGGTGTTCAAGAATGCATTTTGCTTCCCTATTGGGAAAGTCATTATTTCTTAAGTGTCTACTCTTGTGTAAGGTGATATCATGCAAAAAAAAAAATTACGCACTGAAAACACTAAGATTATACGAATGTTTTAAAACTGCATGTAAGTCACAATGCAGTAGTTCCACCTTTCTACAAGTTTAGTTCTGCATGGCAATGTCTCAAGAAATAAAGCATATAAAAATCAGAGGACACAAATGGTCTGTATTATATGTTACTGAAATTCAGAACAACACTTCCTTACAGTAAATACGGTGGCTCTGGATAAGGAACAGCGTCAAGACTTTTGTTTTGTGGACCTGTACATCTGTGGGCAACTAGCTGAGCTGTGACACACTTCTCAACACGTCTACTAATTCTGCTTCTCTGAATTAACACTTACTGCTGCCAACAACACAACTGAATGGTTCCATGATTGCTATCAGCTTCCCGCATAGTAACACACGAAAATAACAAACTGTGCCGCTTTATAAACTGATGTGCATCTCGCTCCCTGAGGGAGTGACACAGTGTATCCTCAGGTTCCTGATGTGGAGGATTAACTGCAAACAAATGACTTGGGATGGCCCTCTAGCTTCGGTGTAAGCGAAACACAACTTACAAAACGTTACACAGCGCCAAGGACTGCAACAGATTGTATGGTACAACACAAGCCACAGAAAAAACACATGTGTACAGCACTAAGATGCGTTTATGAACATTGTCCTGCAAGCCATAAAAGGTGGGGAGTTCTTTGACCCAGCAACTGACTGTTAGCTTTTTCTGACAGCACTGTTAAATAAATCACAAACAAGTAAACAAAAACACTCTTCTCCATCAGTTACTCTGTTAACCTCCATTTGCAAGGACCTGAAGGTGCACGTGTGTGAAGTATATTGTGTCAAGTGCCCAACGTGATATACTCCTTATGCTCCGTCTGGATGGGATCCCTTTGGATCATATAAATCGAGGCACAAGTTTGTATACATACTCCAGCAACATGAGGCACACAGTGGCACAGTTGGTTGAGGTACTGCGCTACAAGGCAGAAGGTTATGGATTTGATTCCCGATGGTGTCATTGGAATTTTTCATTGACATAATCCTTCTGGCCACACTATGGCCATGGGATCGACTCAGCCTCTAACAGAAATGAGTAACAGGAATATTTCCTGGGGGGTAAAAGCGGTCGGTGTGTAGGGCTGACAAACTTACCACCTGCATGTGCCCACTGTCTTGGAATCTGGGAGCCTCAACCTACTGGAACCCTCAGAGCCTGTCCAGGCATGTAATGGGATTGCATTACCTTTACTCCATACAAAACATAAATGGCTGCAAGCTTGTATTGGTAGAGGCTCACTTTCACAAAGTTTTAATATCACAACATTGTAAATTTATGCTTCTCGATTTTATGTATTCCAGAATTTTAACATTTCAATGGTATCGGCGAGGGCGATCAATACCTAGATTAGTGTGTTGTTCTTGTATGGCTTTGTTCAAGTACAATGCATGAGGATGGCACCTCAGGGCCACAACATGTAGGAGTTTGATATTTGACACGAATTGCATTTCATGATTTGTATTTTGTTGTATTTTATTGTGAGCATTTGTTGGTTGATATATTGATTTTTTATCGGCTTCGGTGGTCTAGAGCTAGCGTGCTGGCCTTTGGTACCCAAGTTTGCGGGTTCAAACCCGGCCGAAGCCGTCGGATTTTTAAGGGCGAAAAAAATCCTCAGCACGCCTTCCTTCGGAGGGGAAGTAAAGCTATATGTCCCATGTCGCAGATTTGCGGCATGTAAAAGATCTCTAGAATTATGTGGAAGTCCGATTCTAGACGAAATTTGTCGGAACATTTTTCGCCCACGAAGAGTTCCACCTTCCGCTGCTAGAGGTCTCTCGCGTCGTTGGATGTGAAGGCACCTAGCGGAAAAGGTGGGAACATCTAAAGGTGGGGGAAAGCAATGGCAACCTACCCCTAAGAACTTGCCCAGGATGCAGTGTGCCAGAGCCATACCGGTCACCTGACTGGGTTCTGGTTCCTGCTAAACCGGCCTAAGGGCTGAATACTAATGAATTAATATTGATTTTACCAATGTGTTTGCTTTCATTATGCTTCTTGCCTCAAATGTTTTTATGTGTTTTTATAAAAACTGAATTTTAATAGCAGATGGGCTGATGTTCAGTGACTGAACAGAGGGTTTAAGACATTCTTCATAATACTGAGTGGTTCACTTACACATTTTTTCGCACTTTTTGGATTCCTAAAATGCTCGTAAATTCCTAATATTCCTAATATTCTCACAAATTGCCCTGATGATGGTTGTGATAGTGAATGAAACATGCTGGTGATGAATACTGTGTGATAAACACATTTTACGTACATGCATTTGTTGGTTTTATTATGTGAATTGAAACTGTGGATGCTTGTCACTCTCATAAACTTTCACCAGTAAAAGTACCAAGAAATACGCTTTCCCTTTTGCATACCAAATTCCTTCTGGTTGTAACTGTAAATCTCTTGTTCAATGGACCCTCATACAAAGTTTTTCTCTCAAAAATGAGAAGAATTCAGGAGAAAGAAACTTGAATTTAAGGACAAGGAGTATGAAATATAAAATTCTACTAAAATTTGTTTTATTTTTACACTGCATTAAAACATGTCATTATAAGTGCAATATACACTATAGTGCACTGCATGCTTTATATAAATGCTCTGTACATCACAAAACTATCATTATTGAACTTCAAGGTTATTCAAACTTTTCTAAACATTCCAATAAGCATTTAAACCCAGAGAAAACTCCAGCCCACTAACACTTCAGGATATTTAATTGCCTGTTGGTTAAATGGTAATGACACTTGGGGGAATAATCACTTTTCACAGTAACACTCATACAGGACACATAATACACTGTGTGCACAACCTGCAGAGGTCATTTATCTTAAGACACATACTACATACGGTAACCAGTCTGCTTTAATGGGCCACAGTGTAAAACCTGACCTCATACCACACATTACTAGGGGAAAACTCATCCCTGTTGAGGGGCTTAATATTAATATCAAGCAACAGCATGTCACACCACACAGTGCACACTGGAAAGAAAAGTCTAACACAGCTGTTTGCAGTTAGAATTTAACCCATTAGAAATATACCTTGGGAGAGGAGAAATCATAAGAAAAAAGAAATATGCATATACTGAAAAGTTACGTTTCTATGCATAAAAGCGCCTTATTTTATGCTCCACAAGATATAAAACAGTAATCATACATGCCAAGATCAAAAGCATTAAACAGCCAGAGCTTATGGATGAAATATAACAGCGATAGGCAATAATCATTCTCACTGACAAGCGACTGAGCATATCAACAGTAGAGAAACAAAGGCATCACAGAAAATTAAAAATAATGAATTTATATCTTATTCTTCTACTTTTCTGGCACATGGTACATTCCTGTGGCATAAATAACCACAAAGTATTGCTAATGCTGAGGGCACTATAACTGCACATTCATACAGCAGTGGATTCAAGCACCTTGGTGTTCACTGTCACAATAAATAAATAATATTGGGTTCTAAAAGCATCAGAACTGGAAAAATAAACTGACTTAATGCTGTTATGGAGGAGACATTGAAACTGGCATCCTAAAATATAAATCTACAACAGTCAAAGTAACCTTCCAACCTACTTCCATGGCTTACCACCAGCAGCTGTGTGCTCTCACCTTGTTCCCAGACTGGTCTTGTTTTCATGACTTAGCCTGTTCCAAGGCACACAAGCAACATTAGAACCACAAAACAGCACAGTTATTGAGCACCACCTCCCTTGCCCATGTCATTCTGCCATGACAAACTTCTGACACAGGAAAAACACTGAAACATAAAATGTGACAGAATGGATTCAGTCTCATTGTGGTAAGGAAAAACAGTATATCTCTGACTTCACAGCATACATACACATACTTTCTTGATCAGGTAAAGCCATGAAAATTTATCAACAAAATTTTGAACACAAACTCCTTCCTTCATTCCTGATGCATATTTCAACCATCTCATATCCCTGCTTTGAAAATATGTTATGTAGCTCTCCACACTGTTGTTCGCATTCATCCACATAAATCTGTCCACCTTCGTTGAAGTGTCACGTACATTTTCATATGTGTCCACTAAACACAACTCGCCACACATCATGAACACTCTAACTAGTACAAAGTAACTAGCTATCCAGAAAAATTCAAGGCACAGTGAATTCCAAAAACAATGACAGAACATAAGACCTTACACGGTAATACATGCCAGTCAAGTATCTTATAAGACTGAAAAGCCTATCAGTGACTTTACATACCACCAGTTTAGCATTCAATAATTCTACATGGTGAACACATTGCTTTTACATGTTGTGTATGGATCTCAGAACAGACAGCAATTTTTTCCGTATACAACATTGACTGGTATTTATAACCGAGGTGGAGTGTTTACCGTGCGGTACGGACTGAGTCCTTATAACAATGATAGATTTGGTCTTTAAAGATTTAAAATGTGGCCGTGTAAGAACAATATCTTCCATCACTGCATTGTAAAACTGTGATATGGAATACTTATACCAAGCATAATGTGATATCATTGGTTGAAATAATCGGCTATAAAACTTTAACTGTGTAAACTTGTAATATATGTTATATGGTGGAAGACATTATCATACATGAATATGACAATAATGCCATGAAAATTGTGGTTTCTAACCTAAAAGTCGCGTATACTAAGTTTTAAGTAAAAGAAAACACGTCATAAATCAACTAATCAACAATTTCCTACTTATCCCACGTACCTTTATTTTACGTATCACTATTTGCACTACCAATATTTCCGTTCCAACAGCTACATTTTAAAACAACATCTAATAACAGTAATGTTTCTCGTTTATTAACATGAATTTGTTCCACTTTTGTTACCATCGTACACAGATCATCTACCGTAGGAGCGGGCCAAACCACGGGCCACAGATCAGCCACGGGCCAACTGTCGGGATCTATCACAGATCATTTATTGTCTTTGGCATCTGAGCTGTGTACGGGATCACGCCGTAGCAAATGGGTCGGTCGCGCGGGGAAGGGTCGGCCACGGGGGGAGGGGGGAACTTGGCGGCTTTGAGCGACATCTTTTGACTCGAGTAAGTTATCACTTCGCAGTTTTCACACCAGATGGAAGGAGTGCAGTCAACAAGGGTTAGCGCTGCAGTCAACCAATCACCGACCGACTTGGATTACCCCTTATGAATTTGGCGCATAACGTATTTATCGCCGACGTATTGTGTAAGGAAGCTCTGCATTTAGCGGTGTAGTGGGTTTTAAGATTTAAGGCTTTCGTGTTTTGTTGGTTTATATTCAGCATTTAACGTCGTCAAGGTAAGAGAATGTCATCGTTATATCATGCATATAAAGATTGTGTTCTATTTATTAGAAATACAGTGTTTAATGAATAATGAATTTGTGAAGGTCCATAATGAACCGTAAACAATACTGCTGCGTGCGTGGATGCAGAGGAAGCAACAGCAATCTGGTTTTGAAATTCTTCAGATTTCCAAACAATCCTGTACGGTAAGTGTCTTAATTTGTGTTAATAATATTCGAAGAATGCAGCTGTCTGTTCATACAGCAAACAGTATCATATAATGGGTCTTGTGCACTAAAAATACTTATTTTTAATTCAGAATTCAGTAATAGTGTTCTGTTGTTTGGTGTTGCTATTTTAACCCAGCACATACCTTATGCCTTATTAATCTCTGTTACTTTATGCAGTTGCTTTCGTAGAAATGACAAAAGAATGTAGTTGACTACATACACTGTAGTAAGCATGGCTCACTACCTGTAATTTGAGTTACAGATCACCTAGCATGGTAAAGGCTATGTAGGACATTAGCCAATGAATGACACTGTAATTACATTCTGTGCTTTTTCTTTTACATGCAGGGCTGAGTTGTGGGCAGACAGTCTGGGTGTGCCATACAGTGCACAAACTTGGAAGGTTGTATGCAGCCAGCACTTTTCAGAGGCTGATTTTACATCTCCTGAATGTATACGCCTGAACAGAATGGTAGTTCCTACTGTCAGTGGAACATCCTCACACTCACATTCAACACCAACACCTACAGAACCTACCCTCCCTACCCCTCCCATGAGTTCCTCATCACCTCTTCTTGCCTGTCCAGATTACCTTCCTGTCCAGAAACCAGTTAAAACTATGATCCATGTATGGGATCTACTGTGGGACTTGTGTCCACACAGTATCCAACATAGACCTGGTACGCCTAGCAGCACAGATTACCTAAAGGCTGCGTGAGGTCATTCGTTTTTTGCAACATGAAATCAAGTGTCAGGATTTTTTTTGCCAATGAACTGTGTTGTTTCCCGCATCCCGTGGGCAGAGCCTAGGCATGGAAATAAGGAATGCTGTTCGAATCCGTGTGGTGATGTCTAGGTATTTTGTAAATTTGTCAACGTTCTGTGCCCAGCAGACTCCGATCTGTGCTACGGACGGCAAACACGTACTCAACCAGATAGTAAGTACAAGCCCTTTTGATTGTTGGTGTTCAGACTTTAAATGCTGCCAGATGCTTTCACTGCTGTACGTAAGCGTGCCAGTGCACTTATCCATGAAAGCAGTTGTGTAATTGGCGGTTTGGTGGTTCTAGCCATGATTTCGGTAAATGTAGCTGTAGCTTTCCTTCTCGAGACCCAGTAGTCACTAATCACTGTACTGCCTGGTTTGATCCACAACGTCTCAACACTTCGGTCTGATACGGGTTTGAGGAGGATGTTGCCATCCCCATGCTAAAAAACCCAGATGACTCACAGCTGTCTCTTAGGGAGTCCCGTTATGTACTTAGTGCGACTTAACTTGCTGTCGTCGATTTAGGTGAACTTGTTTGGTCCGCCGAGCCTATGTGAACATCCCAATACGTAGAGCAACTTGACTTTCTTATGTAGCGACCAGTCAGCGCGATGGTTGTGTAGTAAATTGCTGCTCAAGTTGCATCATATGACCTACTACATGGCGCACAATGTCGCCCGTCAGATACATGGCCATAGGTGTTGTGCTGGAACCATAAACCATGCCTATAACTGGTTGAAGAAGACCATCGCGACCCAGCAACACACCCCCCCCCCCACCGATGCAACGGCAACCATCAGTAGTCATCCTTTCACTGAGGTCAGAGGTCAACAAAGACATGGCTGCAATAATATGATAGGCCCGAATCATCTCTTTTTACACACATGCACACGGAAGGAACGTACCACATGAAATGTCTAACCTTGGGCCCTCTCGTATGTAGGGAGCGAAGCCAGCAAAACAGATTAAGCACCCTAAAGCATCAACGAAGTCCCTTTTATAGAGAAACACGCAAGACATGCTACCGTTAACAAATGCATACTACTGTTAACAAATGGAACAGAGCGTTAATGTCATACCCACTTCCATCTATGATTCCAAAAATTAACATTCACTAACTAATCTTTGCTCTGATCCATGATACAAGTCAAAGAATGTTGCTGATGTGTCTTGTTGCATAGAAGCTTTCAGAGAGTGTGGATTGTGTTTTTTGTTACTCAAAAGTCTTGAAGGCCAACGACGACAAGAATGCAGAAATGCAAAACGGGAGTTGTGAGAGGTAAGTTGTGTTTAGTCGTTTCGGTTAGTTGTGTATAATGTAGAACACACAGATAACTGACACCCATTACTATGAACATTTTCATAGCTCCTGATAATAAACTATTAGTTGGAGGACTATTCTGTGATCTTACAAAAGCATTTAACTGTGTGGAACATGATAAATTACCTGCAAAATTTTAGTATTATGGTATTAATGGTAAGGCAGGTGATCTGGTAAAATCCTATTTAGTGACAGATACCAATGAATAATAATAAAATGAATACTCCAAAAATAGTTATGATTGGGACAAAGCTAAACATGGTGTACCATGAGGTTCAATACTCAGGCCACTGTTTTTCCTATTATACATTAACGATTTACCATACATAATAAATAATATATCTAAACATTTTTGTTCTCTGATGACACTAGTGTTTGCAGTACACTGTTTGTTGGTTGCAATTTAGCAATTTAGTAGTCCACACATCTCCTGCGCATTACACAGTGCTAATATACAGGCCTGTTCACTGGTAGCTACATGTCAGAATGCTCTGGGCAAAAATAAGCATAATCCTTTAAAAAGTATTACTGTGCGGTGTAACCAGATATCAGTGGAGTCTGTTTTTAGGTTATCTTTCCAATAATTATGAAGAAAGGTGCAAGAATATATTTGGTTCTCCCTGATGAAGATTTGCGCCACAAACTGTGGCAACAAACACAATGTTATGTCTTGGTTGTGGGGGATTATAAACATAAAACAGCACGAGATACTTTGTATATGCATGGTCACTCAGTGGCAGTTAGGTACATGTATGCATGTACTGTAATTGGGGAAGTTCCAAATAAAAACACACTATACTGGCTTTTTGTCATATTCATGTTCAGTATGAAAAAGACATCTGTTGCTGTTATCAATGTCATGGGTCATCACCATTGACAAATTTTGCTTTTTGTATTTGTCAGTTTTCTTAACTTGCACAAGCTGTGATTTGTATAGAATTACTTACATTAGTGTATTTGTTACATAAGTTTATTACAATTTGAACAGGTATGTATGTTGTATAGCGTCCTTTTTCTTAATAATGCTGTTGGTAGTATATATACAGTAATTTGATATATTTGTTCTATTGTTTGTGTTACAGATCGCCAGGGAAAACTTTATCTTGGTGATTACGTGTTAATTGCACATCTGGGCAGAGGAGTGTTTGGCCAGGTCGTACTGGGAAAGAAGAAGTCAACGGGTGGCCGTGGCTCAAGGAAAGAATTCTTTGCTGTGAAGGTTGTTCCTCATCCATGCGTCTTCGAAGTCGAGAAGGAAATCCTCATTCGAGCAGCTGGCCATCCTTTCCTGGTTCAATTGCTTTCATACTTCCAGATTAAGGTATGTTGCAATTGTAAGCAATTCATGTCTGTGCATTAAGGTGGCTCAGTATGAAGACAAAACCAACTATTGCATATCAACATATAAGAGCATATTATATTACGAGCGTTAAACTATGTACATGCAGATGTTTTGGTCACTCTTGTGGCCTGCTGCACACTGCACCACTTTATTTGGATGGCAATAAAATACACGGTAGTCACATGGAACACTCGATACTCACTTAATTTTAGATCAAATAATGTTACCTACTTTTTATATTTCACCTTATATTATAAACCATACATTTTAAAATTTCATATTTTATATTTATGCATTGGTGTTTTGAAGTGTTTTTAGTGCTTCATTTATATAACACCTCATTGAGAATGACCACAAGAGTGGCTGCAACATGTACATGTAGGAGTTTTACTACACTCATAATATGTATTATATTCTTGTATGTTCATATGCATTTGTTGATTTTATCTTCATGTTATATTTTGCAGTATTTTAAATGTTTATGTCTTCAGGCAGTTATTAATATTGAAATTTATTTTGTTGGTCAACATGTTCTTTTTCTGTGAGTGTTTGTTCTTGAAATTCTATTGGCCACGTGTTAGTGTCGCATTAGTGTTTGTAAACTAAACATAGAGGAGTATTCCATCAGTCACAACTATAGTGGTGTGATTATTTAATTTATTGTGCTACATGTCTTGGCCTTTTGGTCGCCATCAGGTATGTCACATCACAAAATACATTGAGGGGGGTTTAATTGGAACAGTAATTTTCTGTGATAGAATAAGATCTTATTCTTTACAATGGAAATAATTATAAAGGAAAGGCTTCATATTTCTGATACAGACATTGTTGAAGAACAGTGTGTTCAGAAAGTCGCTGTGCACTGTGCTCCACCAGACTTTTATCTGTGGGGAGCAGCAAAATCTGCAGTGTATTGTGATCGCCCACGCACGCTTAACCCTTAGGCGACTAATGTCATATATATATGGGGAATCCATTCTTGATGTTTCTAGATCACACACAACAACGCAGCACAGTCGGTAGGACTCCTCTGGACGAGTGATCAGCTCGTCGCAGAGACCTCTACCTGACAACACACGACACTCACAACAGACAAATA
>Ga0268261_10003336_pt1 | contig 11794 bp, 10 predicted proteins | sample TergutNc150P1_FD_190353 | JGI IMG/M metagenome (GOLD analysis project Ga0268261, IMG submission 190353) | Nasutitermes corniger P1 segment gut microbial community from laboratory colony in Florida, USA - Nc150 P1 (SPAdes) (version 2) | ecosystem: Host-associated > Arthropoda: Insects >... | reverse complement strand
TACCATGATCAAAGAGTACAACATCTGGAACCAGGCGACCATGCTCAGCGTATGGATTTGTGCCACTGGATAATAGCTCATCCCGAACTGTTAAGCGTCATTTTATTCAGTGATAAGGCCTCTTTTACCCGAGACGCTGTAAATAATTTACGAAATGTGCATACGTGGTCCCATAATAATCCACATGAGACAAGTGTAACGAACTTCCAAAAGAGATTTTCTGTGAATGTATGTTGTGGTGTGCTTGGGAACAGGTTGATCGGACCTTCTGTGTTTCACAACAATTTAACTGGAAACACGTATGAAGCCTTCCTGAGGAATGAGTTACCATATTTGTTCGAAGACATCCCGTTATGATAAGAAGCCAAATGTACTTCCAACATGATGGGGCTCCCCCCACATTACACTCGGCACGTGAGGGACTACTTAGATGAATCCTTCCCTAACCGCTGGTTAGGTCGTGGTGGGCCCGTTGCATGGTCATCGAGGTCGCCAAATCTTACGCCTCTAGAATATTACCTCTGGGGCCATATGAAGGAACACCCTCCCGAAGTCTGGCAAATTCGTCCTGGGACATCCTGTATATATGCAGGGTGTCCCAGGGTTCCAGACTTCGGGAGAGTGTTCCTTATGTTAAAGTATATCGATATAACCCAAAACACCTATACCCAAAGTTGAACGGTTTTGGAGATAATGGCCAGAGAAATTTGAAACTTTGACAGCTGTTACACACTTGTTGATTACCAAATAAATATCAAAACTGGCAGGAATATGTAGTTTCTGTAATGTTAATATCTGTACTTAACATCGAAATAAATTGTGAGTGACATAAAGCCATTAAATTGAATTACAAAAAAACTCGCACGCATTTCATAGTGGTCCTTAGGGTTCCAAGCACTATACATGACACATGAATGGCAAGTACTGACTAACATGGCAGGCTGCGCATTCTGGTATAAGCCTACTACATAACTGTATGGCTAGTGTGAGCTGAATCGGACACCACACTCAAGGACAAACATCGATAAGACTTGTCAGTTGACAGGTACAGTGCGTGGACCAGTCAGAAGACCACACTTTTCTCTGGCCATTATCTCCGTAACCGTTCAACTTTGGACATAGGTGTTTTGGGTTATATTGGTATACTTTAACACAAGGAACACCCTCCTGAAGTCTGGCACATTCCTCCTGGGACACCCTGTATTTGTATATATATATATATACATATATATATAGTTTTTGTAGCATTTCTCTGTCTGTATGTAGCTGTCCCTTTCCTATTTATGTATAAGTCTTCCGACCGCTGCCAAAGTGTGGAAACCCAATAGCGCTAAATATATATCATATAACTTTACCCCTATACAAAACAAATATTTTATATTCAATTTTATGTTTTCATTGCCATTTTCTACACACGGTAAAGGGCTAGAGGGCAGTCATTTGATACTATGTGTACGTATGTTTGTGTGTGTGTGTGCGTGGGTTTGTGTATTTTATATGTATACATAAGTTTATCCACACACAACCAAATATATTACCGTATTATGAACAGCAAACATTCAATCAGTAGCAGCAGCATCACACAGTGTCCACTGTACTTTCCGCTGTACACTGTCTGTCGGTAAACTGAAAGTCGAAATTTGAGGTTCTTATGAAGAATACCGTCTTGTACGGCGTAACGTCACAGCTATGTAACACTGTGCTGCTGGTGGCTGTCATGTACATTGTCACAGCTGTGTGACACTGTGCTGCTGGTGGCTTCCTTTTTAGAATTGTCCCTGAGTATTTATCCACCATTACACTAAATTTGCTATAAACAGTGTAATTGTGGTTGCAATCAGCCACATATTGAGTGAAATTTACTGGAACAGTAATGAATCTTCTGGCGGTACCTCTGGTTGCAATGGAGGAATATTCCTCAAAATTCATAATTTTCACTGGGGCCACATCCTCCACAAAAGATGCAAATATGGTTGCGATCACTAAGTTACTAAGAGCACGTACATAAAGAAAAGTGTAAACTTCATTTGCAGGGTTTTGCTGAAAATGCCTTTCTGTCACTTTACATCCATTCGCTTAAAATGTTAATCTTCTTTCAATCTGTCAGTAATTAAGGCCAAATTACTGTAAAAGAATTCAACTTTTTTGTATATCTTGGTTTCTATTGGAGGGGTATTTGTGGGAATTCACGTTTTTCACTTCAAACATTTCCGCTAAAATCAGCGTAAATTTTTAGTGATTTGTCAGTAATTATCAGCACTTTACTTGAAGAGGAATGTATCTTCCAGTATCGTTATCGGCTTCCAGGAAATGGACGTTCCTGAAAATCCACACCTGCCCCCCCCACACACATTACCTACATGCAGTATATATACTGGTTATTTTTTAACAATAATTAAGGACACTTTACTTGCATAATAATATATCATCTGGCTGCATCTCAATTTCCAGTGGAGAGATTTTCCAGAATATTAGTGCCTTGGAACCAAAGAACATTCAGAATACAGAAAGCAGAGTATGTTGAAATTGTTGTATGATTATATTGATGTTACACAATTTTACAATTACATGTTTGATTTATTTTTTATTTTATTTTTTTTTTTTTTTGCCTGTTTAAAAAATTCTCACACTTCAGTTCAATAGAGGTAATATCGTGCACTTTAAGGCAATGGCGCATTGTGTGTGCTGCCGGTGGAAGAGTCTGGAGCGGTTTTGGGGGAGTGAGTGAGCAGCAGGTGGCTTTGTCGTGTGTGTGTGTGTGTGTGTGTGTCGGAATTGTGTTGTTATTAGTGAAGAAAATTAAATGAATACTGTTTTCAGAAAGATTAGTTTGTTTTATGAAGTATATCAGAATATTTGTAATTTACGACGCTAATTGTAAAATTAACTATTCTGACTACAGGTCAACTCTACATATCGTCTCTATGACAGTCCAGATAATAACTGGTTTCGTCATGTTATATTTTAAAAACATCATCTCAGTCAACATGTCAGCCTTGCCTCAACGTCAAGTAGGAGACAATAAAGAATGAAGTGATTAAGTGATTATTTGATTCTCAAATGATCCACACGTCTCACCATCTACGTGCTGTCGAGTGAACTGTGATAAAACGTTGGAAAACCCCAAGAGGTGTTGCTGTACAGTTCGCTACATGACGATATTGCACATATTGCAGTACAGTAACAGCATAATGACAGGTTCAGCAACTGTGCGTTGTTGTATTGATTGTATAAATTGTACTGCAGTGGACGGTTGGAAGAAGTGCACAAAGGTAATGGCTGTAGCTACAGTGGCACTGTCTGCTGAATAGTGTGGTGTGCAGTACAACGAGAGATTGCTGTTCTACGCCATAAATTTCTTGAAACAGGGCGCTCTGTGACTTCAGATATTATCACGTTGGGAGTTCCAAGTATAGACCACAGTTCAGGTCTCTGTCTACACACAGTTTCATGTAACCAACTGTCGGCCACAGTTCAGGGCTCTGTGCACCTAACATCGTCGTAATTTCTACATAAGAAACCGATTCACACTCCATTATCAACAAGATATCGTCAGCCGTGAGATGTGAAGCTATAATTTTTACAAATGTAGAAGTCCTATATACCTATATTCCGCTGTGTTGATGCACAAATGTTTATTCAGTTTCAATTTGTACCTTTTTAAGAACACAGTTTGGTTTATTTATAAAGGAAAACTATTGCCATAGACTATAAAGTTTCTTAGTTTTTCATGCAAAGTATCATATGTTCTCCGTTTTTAACCAAAATAATGTGTCGTTACCGCAAATGGAAAAGATAAGAAACCCGTCGTTGTAGGAGTAGCTGTAAAACAGGCTTACGGACAGACATAAGAAATGAAATCCTCGCCATTGGTTTCGTAACGGAAATAAAGGCAACTGAAATAAATAAAAAAAGAGGTACAGATCAGAAATACAAGCCTATTACTAGATTTGTAGTGCTACATACAACAACAATAGCTAATACTACTACTGCTATTACTATTAATACTACTACTACTACTACTACTACCACCACCACTACTACCACTGTACTAGTAGTAAAGTGTTTGACATGAATTTTGTATTTTGGCAGGCCTGAATAGACATCAGACAAGAGACTGCTTTGGCAGTGAACAAAGGCTGCCATAATGCTGGAATGAGGAAGCAGCACCTTGGATACCACAACAGCTGGGATTGCTGGTATTTCATATTGCTTGTATGGTTTTGGGTATTACACTTTGTCGATGTTGGCAGTGCTTACTGACGGTAGGAGGAAACTTGCTGCCACATATTGTAACACCATTAGATGTCACCACTATGTTATGATGCTGTAGACAGACCCAGGACGTTCGACCCCTTGCAGAATGCCAGCCGTGAGCACTGCAAACATCACAGTGACAGTGGACAGCAAGTGTCTTCACTGCATGACATTTCACAGGTCGTTACAGCGGTCCGTTTACCGATGTTTTGTGTCTTTAACGTAATCTGCCATTGTGGTTTGGCTGTTAATCAGATATACCCGACAAGATTTTATTGCATACTCTCCGCTGTTTTACATAAGTTAATATTCCTCATATGCCGTGCTGCATATCACAGCGGTTCATAATGAATGTAGTTCATTTTCTTCATTTATTAAATTTCACTTCTTACATAAGTTAAAAACATCTTACTTAAACATTCATGTACGTGCATTTCAAACTTATTAAAAATTCCCTTGACCCTTTGCATTAACTATTATTTTACCTTCCATTATACCAAGGAAGTTTCTGCACAGTGCACAGAACTAAGGCGATATAATATCTGCCATAGAGTTTGTTGATTTACAGGACATCGCGAGAGGACTTTTAGCGTCCCAAGTCGATAAGCCAGCCGAACTGAATATTTTACCGCCATTCTCTGCAATATTGTTTGTAGATTTCAAGCAAGCCTTTCGCAACGAGCAGTTTAAGCAAACAATCCATGGCTTATTCACAGAAAATAATGTAATCCACCACAGCCAAATCACACCAAAGCTTGCTGTTTACACACCCCACCTGCTGAACCATTTTGCCTCCAAGGCGTACACAGACTACGAAACAGACGAGATTGACGCCCAGTATGAGACACGGTTTGCTTTACCCGACGGCTGGATGTTACTGACTACAGCTTCTAATATTATATAGGGTAAAGGCTGCTTTTAGGGGGTATATTGACACACTGAACATCAGCAGTTTGTGATTGTTTATCGGGCACAAAGCTTAAAAATTTAGAAGCATTTTGGCAGATTTAATTAGTGTGCTGTTCAAACATCTTGTTCCACAAATGGGTTATGCTAACATCTTTGCCCGTATGGTTGTGGAACAGCTGAGAGAAATTAATTAAGGAAAAACGTAAATTCTAAAGTGTTATTTACTGGCCATTGGTTAGGGAGTTGGTTAGTGTAAATCACTTCTTTTACTATGAAGTACCTAAAAACAGAATGGAATGCATTCCTTAAATTGACTATATCCCACAGATTTATCAACCCACACTGCAGTTTTTGACAGTCCAGTTTCCAAAGATATGTTGTAACAAATGACTGACAAATTTTATGTATGGCTGGATGGGCGCTCAATTGTTATAGAGCAATTAGATACCGCCAGTTATCTGTCTGCGACAATTCGCTTTAATTCTCTTACCAAACATGTAGTGACTTTCTATCGTATCTTTACTGATATAGGCTGGCAGGAAAAGCATACGGCTTTTTATAAATTTAACGTTCACAGTCCGTGTATCATAATAATATTCTAATGTATATATCCAACAAGATGCCCATGTTACAGAGTTCAGTTTATCTGACAACTGCTCTACATGTTTCGGGCATCACCATCACCCATCTTCAGGAGCACCAAACCATAGCAGCAGACAACAATACGGTGTAACGGTTACCAGATGCTGTAGTTACAGTGGTTTTGTGATCCTGAAGATGGGTGATAGTGATACCCGAAAGATGTAGAGCAGTTGTCAGATGAAATAAACTCTGTAACATGTGCATCTTGTTGGATATATACATTAGAATGCATTTTATTACTTAATAAGGCATCGTGTGGATAAAATTGTGGAACCCCTGACTCTGAAAAAGGGCAAACACATAAAGTTGAACAGGGGAAACTAAAAATACAAATGCTAATTGATCGGTTCGTCAGTGTTGGCCTACTGGCTAATAAATAATACAAATATTTCTGTAAGTGGGGCAAACATTTTAACTTTGATCACACAGTGACTGCAGACAAATTGCCTTGCTCAAAGATTACCAACAGTTTATCAAACTGAGACGTATGGAGAGAGAGTAACTAGTGTAAGCATACGTACTGAGGAAAAGTACAATTTCTACGGGATTATCGTTGGCTATGTCAGTTATGTCAATTGTTTAAGCCTAAAGAAATATTTTCTAAAGTGAGAAAAACGATGTCCAAAAAGAATCAGAAATAAAATTATAAAGCTTAGAGTTTCAAGCACTAATAATTCGTTGTACAGATACCAGTGCATTACATACCGTGATTTCCTACGTGCAAAGCTTGCCATAGCTGTTGCCAGAGCTAAAAGAGAATATAAAATGTGGTTTGTCATCTGATGAGTTTAGGAACGGGGTTTAACATATTGGAAACCAACATTACCTTGAAAAGAATAAAAAAAGAAACTCAATTGAATTTACGCCCGATGAATTCGTTTTAAGAGATTTTCTAAGCAGTGAGGAAGAAAGGTTCCTCAGCTACGGATGGCTCATGGTGATGCATGGAGAAGGCTAATCAAAGTATATCAGGTGCTGGAAAAGACAACCGCCATAATAAATCGCCTCAGTGAAGGTCATTATCGCATTCTGACTTTAGAGCATTTGATACTTTTCAATTGAATGGTGAAATTAAAAACTCTAATTGAGCCACCAAGAGCGCCAAATTTGTTAGCAATGCCGCGCGAAATCATTCAGAAGTTTATTTATGAGTCTAAACAAATATTAGAAAGTTTAAAACTCTGAAGTAGAAGATGTCTGTAAAGATTATTTTGACCACTCAGTCAGAGAATGCCACTCCTAAATTTCTGCAGGATGAAGCTAAATAAACACTCAGTAATGGATTTGTTACAAACGACGGACAGTTAACTTGGAGTGGTTTAACCCTAAGTTCACAGAGAATATTACTTGAAATCGCAGTCAGTTTTGAAGACAGGAAATTACTTTAAATTAGCTCGTATCTGCTGACTCACCAGTAACAAATTGTTTACCAATTAGTGACTTATGGGGAGGAAAATTTCTTACGTTTGTCGAAAGAAAAGTATAGAAATTTGAAGGCAATTGTTAGGATGGATGGTAATATATGAATTAAAAAATTACTCACCAAAAGTCATTACACAAGGCACATTAAATTATAAAGAAGTACAAATATTATCCATTTACTGGCTAGCACTGATGAACAATTGGACAGATTCTGTCAACAGGATCCAAAATGCATTGTTCATTGAATACAGTAAGAAGAACCAGGAAACCTCCTTTTGGAGCATTCGCGAGAAAGATTAGAAACACTGCGTAGATATATTGATACCAAGAGTTCACACACACATATACAGCTGATGATTTAGACAATCTGTTGGAGCAAGCACAGCACCAGAGAGTGATGTTGATTTCTGATAGAGCAGAGATGAGTAAATCCACCGTATTGACACATCTGTATGAGCAAATCAAGCATAAGTTCCCAAGCAAATGTGTGGTGAGAATTGACTTAAATGGCCACACAATTTCACCGAGGGCACTGAGGGAAAATCAGATCGATAAGAAGAAAGCTATTGAATTTTTATCGGAGAAAGTGCTGAAGCATGTACCTGGTTTAGAGGTGGAATTATTTAAACAAGTTTGTGAACACAAGCAGAAAGTAAAAATTGTGATAATGCTGGATGGTTTTGGAGAAATCAGTCCAAGCTAAAAGAGACTGTCATAGAATAACTACAAGCTCTAAACTAGATGACTGTAGAAAAGCTGTGGGTCACTACCAGACGACATCTGAGACAGGAATTAAAGATAAGCTACACTAGTTGTGCTACACACTGGAACTATTTTCTGGAAAAAAAATTAATTTGACTACTTAAAAGAAATTTTAAGACTAAAGACTGGTATAAGGAAGGAGACGTCATAGTGGAAGAGGAAGGTAAAAAAATTAGAAGTGTAAGCTACAAAATTAATTAACTAGCTCAGCCAGGTAATGACAAAGACGAAGACTTTCACAGGCATCTCATTAGAGTTTCGAATGTTGGAGAAGGCTTTTCGTGAAGAATTTAGAACATTTTATCAGTCCGCTGATCCTGCGCTTGTGGTTCAGTACGATTTCGTAACACAAAATATCAATCTCAGGGAAAATTCTCAGTTCCCAGTGAACAACCTGCTTCATATTTCATTTTATTATTTACAAATTCAGACATAATCAAAATTTGTGAATTGGCACAAATGAGATACTTAATACTGCTGTTAGACCTCACATTGTTGTACTGCCATATGAACTGTAACATCCTAAACAGACTGAATATAGACAAAATAGCTACTGTGAAAGCCACCAGAATAACTGTTTAGATGCCCTGAAACAAAAGAACACCATAACCTTGATGCAGTATGTACTGTGCATTTGGTACATTGTATTGTATCTGTCCAACAAATGCACAATACATTTATTAACAATTATCTGTTTCTTACAGCACTGCTACATGTTTCGATGTTTGCACATCGTCCTTAGGGGGTTTGTGTTTGCTAAAGTTACAAACTGATAAAATGGAAACAGTTAAACAGTTGGTGGTTACAGTGAATTGATAGACTGCAATAATTAAAACAACATAAGTTATGTCAGGTTGCTTACAGTTCTTAAATTTTGTGTATAATTACAGTTATTGTATAGTGTGTTGTTATGTGGTTGGTGGCTGTATGTACAGTATATTTTATAGGGTATTGTGCTGCATGTGGCTCGAATCCTGCAATGAATTATAATCAATTAGTGAAATAATGATACTAGAATGTTATATTCAATTGTGCATTACGTGATAGGCTTACCCTGCTTGTCCACTTTAGTTCCCATCATACATTCACACAGGAAGCTGTCCAAGAATTCATTTACTTCCTCGCCATGTCAGTGCACAGTGCTTGTCTGTCGGTCCTGCTGTTCACCAAACGCTATCTGTGTTACATGTAGTGCTGTGAAATGTGGTTTGTGCTGTTCTTTATATGGGCGGGAAACATCGTGTGTCGTGTTACAGGAAAAACATGGGCTGAAGGTGTTTTAGAGCAGAGTGCAGAGGGAGGTATTTGGGTGTAAGGAGACAGGAGTAACAGGAAACTAGAGGAGGTTAATTAGGAGCTTTATGGCTTTTACGCCTGAGCAAATATTACTGGGTTAACAATATCTCAGTGGGCAGGGCACGTGGCACTTAAGGGGTAGTTTGTAAATGTGTACAGGGTTCTAGAACAGAAAGAAAGACATGGAAGACCTAGTGGTAGATGGGAAACAGTATTATTATATTTAATATTAATTTATTATTATACTTATTAAAGCAGGAAGAATTTTTTAAAGTAATATTGCTAAATGATGAAAGCATAATATGGCTGTACACCCAAAGAGTGAAACTTCACTTAAACAATAAAAAGGAGAATGAAACAGACATTGAGAAAGAATGGATAAACTTACAAAACATAATAAAATCAGCAACAAATGAAAGTTTAGGAATAATAAAGAAACGAAGTAGGAGAAAGTATTTAAAAATATGAAGTGACCAAATAAAACAATTAATAGAAACAAAGAGAACATCATATAAAAAATGGTTGAATTCAAAGGAACTAGAAGACAAGCTGGAATACAAAAGAAACACAGCATTGGCCAAAAGAGAAGTAAGAAGAAGACAAAGACTTTCCTGGGACAAATTTGTTACAAATTTAGAACACGAAACATACAGGACTCAAACCAAAATGTATAAAATTTTAAAACAAATTAGTAAAGATGTAAAAGAAACAGCACCTATGCAAGGAAACCTAGAAGAAAATGGTATTCCTTCGATACTATGCAAAGTTATGGAACACAACAAACATAAATGAATTACAATTAGAATACAATTCAACCGGTTACTTACATGCTTTTGTAACTTTAGATGAACTACAAAAGGTGTTAAAATTAACAAAAAATGGTAAAACCCCAGGACAAGATAACACTAACTCAGATCTATACAAGTATGCACCAGAAGAGTTTAAACTGAGGTTACAACATTTTTTAAACAATATATACAGAGAAAAATGTATTCCAAATGAATGGAGAAATGCTGTTATAACTCCAATATTTAAGAAAGGTGACAGAAAGGAACCCCAGAACTACAGAGGAATTAGTATTCTCAACCCCTGCTATAGGATATACTCTAGAATCCTTAACGTGAAACTGCAGAATTACTCAGAAGTTTTTATGACAGAAACGCAAAATGGATTTCGAAAGGGACGGTCATGCACGGATCCAACATTTTGCCTCAAATTATTAATTGAAAATGAGGGAATTTAACTTGGAAACACATTTGCGGTTTATAGATTATAAGAAAGCATTTGATAACATAGAAGGACAGATTTTATTTAACATTTGGAAATCTCGACATATTCCAGATACATTGTTAAATCAATAGTGGATATTTACACAAAAAACAAAATATTGATAAAATTTATTGACAAAGTCTCAAAATCGGTAGAAATTAATACAGGAGTACGACAAGATTTCCCACATTCACCTACATTGTTTAACATATATTTAGACGAAATAATGACCAAATAGCAAAAACAAGACATAACCGGAATTAAACTTTAAAAAAAACCAGCAACTGTCAACGTTGTTATTTGCAGACGACCAAGTCATAATAGCAAACGGAGAAGATAACCTACAGAGAGCTGCGCATAAATTAAATCAAATAATAACAGAGTATGGTTTAACTATATCTGTACAGAAAACAAAATCGATGGCATTTAGAGGAGGAGATCCAGTAAGAACTCATAATCATCATCATGTTCAGGAAGGATTAGGTTTGATTCTTGTTCCTTGTATCATCAAAATGAAATTGGTCCCTCCATCTCTTCCTCGGTCGTCCTATGTGTCTTCGTCATTTTGGTTTATATTGTAGTGCTTGTTTAGATATCCTGTTTGTGTCCATCCTCGGTATGTGTTGTTGCCACTTTTCCTGGTACTGTTTTATTTCCTTTACTATATTCTCTGCTCCCGTTTTTCCCCCCTAATACATTGATTCTTTTCTTTATCTAGTTTTGTTATTCCAAGTAAGTGTCTCAAAAATTTCGTCTGTGCTGCTTCTAAACGTTGTTCCTCTCTTTTCTTCAGTACTCAGGCTTCACTTCCGAATTTAGTAAGAACTAAGATTGTAATAGATGACAAAATTATAGAGCAAGCAAATTCATTTAACTGTTTAGGAAATATGATATCTTATAAAAAAGAATTGGATATTGACAAGAAATTATATAACTATTTGAAAATTACAGGTATTTTAAATAATGTTTTTGGCCACAAAAAACTCTTAAGAAAACAAGAATAAAATCATACAATACACTAGCCCTCCCAGTGTTGTTATATGGTAGCGAAACTTGGACTGTTAAAGCAAGGGATGTCAGAAGAATAACAGCAGCAGAGATAAAATACACGAGAAGAACAGCAGGATACATTTGGACTGATTACAAAACAAATGCACAAATTGCAAAGGAATTAAAAATAACACCAATTTTAGACAAATTACTGGAATAAAAGAGAAACTGGATACAACATGTAAAT
>Ga0268261_10003335_pt1 | contig 11794 bp, 9 predicted proteins | sample TergutNc150P1_FD_190353 | JGI IMG/M metagenome (GOLD analysis project Ga0268261, IMG submission 190353) | Nasutitermes corniger P1 segment gut microbial community from laboratory colony in Florida, USA - Nc150 P1 (SPAdes) (version 2) | ecosystem: Host-associated > Arthropoda: Insects > Digestive... | reverse complement strand
CTTCTTCTTCTTCTTCTTCTTCTTCTTCTTCTTCTTCTTCTTCTTCTTCTTCTTCTTCTTCTTCTTCTTCTTCTTCTTCTTCTTCTTCTTCTTATGGCATTACTGTACTTGGTGGATCTTCGCCTCTTCAAAAATTGCCCTCTGCTGCATTCCGCCCTACGACTGACATCTCCAATTTCTTACGTCTATGTTCTCTAGATCTTCCCCAACTGACCCAAGCCACCTCCGTTGTCTCATCCGACTTCCAATTTTAAAAGGTTTTCAACAGAACATACAAGGCGTGTTAAAAAAAAGACCGATCTTTTGCTTTAAAGACTTTATTGCTCATTTTACAGCATTTTAAGCACTGTTCCCTTTAAATCAGTCCCATCTACTGACGGTACGCCGTTCCCAGCGTTTGTTCCATTGTTGAAATGCTTCCTGGAACGCACTTTCTGTGATGGCGCGCAGTTCTCTTATCGCATTTTCCTGAATCTTTTCTATGGTTTGGAAACGACGTCCTTTCAAAGTGGTTTTAATTTTGAGAAACAGGGAAAAGGAAACAGGAAAAAGTCTGCTGGGGCTAAGTCCGGAGAATAGGGTGGATGGGGCACAACGAATGTCCGATGTTTTGCCAGATAACTGCGGATGAGGAGCGACGCGTGAGCCGGCGCATTGTTGTGGTGCAATATGCAAGTCTGGTTTTCCCACAATTCAGGCCTCTTGCTGCGCACAGCATCCCTCCAACGCGCTGAAACTTCCTGGCACAACTGTTTGTTTGCCATCTGACCACGTGGTACAAATTTATGATGGACAATGCCTTTCCAATCAATAAACACAAACAACAACACCTTGATCTTTGAGCGACTCATCTGTGCTTTTTTTTTTTTTTTTTTGGTGGAGGAGACCTTTTCGATCCACTGTGACGATTGCGTCTTGGTCTTAACATCATGCCCATAAACCCACGTCTCATCTCCTCTCATGATGTTCGTAACAAAGTTTTCATTACCATTTGCATTGGCAAGCAGTTCCTGACTGATTTCAACACGGTTCTCTTTCTGATCGTCAGCCAATTAACGCGGAACGAATTTTGCACTGACGCGAAGCATCTGAAGTTTTTTCAGTAAAAAATTGATGGCAAGATCCTATGCTGATGCCCACTTCATCAGCAGCTTCTCGGACAGTTAAACGACGATTTCCACGAATCACAGCACGAACTCTCTCGACATGGTCGTCTTTTGTTGATGTGGAAGGTCGTCCAGGCCTGGGATTTTCACCGACCGACATTCCGCCATCTTTAAAAAGCTTAAACCACCTAAAGGACTGCGTTCGGCTCATATAGTCCTCCCCGTATGCTTGGTTAAGCAATTGAAATGTCTATAAAATTTTACCAAGTTTGCAGCAAAATTTCTCACACACACGTTGTTCTTCAAGCTCTTTCATTGACTTTTTTTTTCACTAATCCGACGAACAGCTTGTGCACGTGTTCAGTTCAGCGGATGTAGCTCGACGACTAATTCTCATAGCGAAACGGGACAAATGGCAATTTGTTTTCAAAACCTCACGCTAGGTGCTGTCAGTAGCCGCAGCGCGCTCTCTATGCTGGTTGGCGCGCTATTTAAAAAGTTCGGTCTCTTTTTGAACACCCCTCGTATTTTGTAGGGGTTGGGTGTATAAGCCACACGCCCAAACCCCAACCTGGAGGATCGGGATATCCTTTTTGTCTCAGTTATCACCTTTGACTGGTCTGATATGGGAGGCCTTACCAGTAAGTACGCTATAGGCAGCACATTTGTCAGGATCATTTTACCATCCAAGACCCACTAGTGCATCAATTTAGGTGTACCTTCGGGGGTAAAATCTCTTAATCTTACTACTTATTCCTCTTTTTCGTACTATAGTTATTAGACTCCTCAAATATTTGCTGCCTGAAAATTCGGATACACAGAATTAGAATACCCATTAGAATCTATTGTCATTCACTTGGTGTGTACTGTTTGTAGGCGCCTTCGCAAAATAATTCTGAAAAATGACACTTAACTTTCTGTCTGTCACTTGATCTGTACGCACGAAACAACTGAGTTCCCACATAACGGATTTGAGTGGAACTGATAATGGTGAGTTTTACTGAACTTAATCGGCACGTGCTAGTTTTTGTCAAGATGAGACAAAAAAACTTGGTAATTTATATTTAGACCTACTACAGTTATGGCTAGAGGATCACTGAGTTTACAAAGGTTTCCATTTCTTCTAAGGTTCTTTAGTTACATTTGTTCCATGCTTATGTTGGTTACTAAAACTACATTTGACTTTCTCATTTTCTTCTTTTCCAAGGGTACCGTTTTTTTTATATATTTACTAGGATTACTTTTTTGCTTACCAAGGTTACCCACATTCCTTGGTTGCTGTGGTTATACGGATGCGACGGAAGCCTTATTTTCTGCTTACATTTCCTGCCTTATTGTAGTATTCCTGTCAAAGCTGCTGCAGTTTAATTTAGTGCTATCCTACAAACAAAACATAAACAGTAAAAAGAGACAATTCCGAGAATATTTGGATTGAAATACTCTTTAAAAATAGTATTATTAGACAGAAAGTTTCTTATAGTATAACCACCATTAGCTTTTGAAGAACTGACAGAATATTTGCGAGAATAAACTACATGATGTCCGACAAGTCACCATAACCCTGACCTATAATTTATGTATTTACTTGTTTTATCTCACCATACCTGCTTTCTACGAATCCAGCGGACCTCTGTGGGCACCCTGAGAGTCGACAAAGAACGTGATGCGTCGCCAAGTCCATTGTGACTTCTTCTGTAGCATTTATGTTGTAAAATAGGCGGAGGCATTAGTAATGGTAGCTCATAATACTCTATCAATTTGTCTTTTATTATCCCCCACGTGATCTTACCAAGAGTGGTTTAGTCGGGACTGCGTGGACGCCATGGCATTAGCGAAGGAAATGTTGCAGGACGTCAACCAATCCACTGGCATACGAGTACTATATTTATACATCATTATATTATACCTTCCATTTGTCTTTTGTAAGGGCCTAATGTTGGGTTGATTCAATCCAAAATATCTAGCCAAGCCCTATGAAAGAGTAAATAATTTGTGATCCGATTGATGATATATACTTTCTTCCTCTATAAAATTCTGTCTTGTAATGGTGTAAAATTTACCTATTCACACAACAAACTACACTCAAAAATATCTGCTTTTTTACCTGGGTTTTTACGAGGCTTCTTGTATTACTGTGTCCAAAGCATGGACTCACCCATTCAACACATACGTGATAACTGTCCCATCTTGCCAGTCTAAGTTAGGTTTTTCGTGAAAATTATGAAGTTCTCCGTTCATGCAATGAATTGTTCTGCGTGGAAATGGTTTCTCAGATCACTGCTGAAATGGTGTTATCGTCTTATTCATCGTCTGGACTGTGCTGTATTTGTATATACTCAAACATTCTCTGCAAAATTCCCCTCAGTGGAATGATTACTTATATCTGCTGTTCTCAGCTTGGAACAATACTGAGATAATAATAAGAAAAGGTGACTTTGGTTGTTGGCTTTATGCGGCTTTATCAGATGTTCATTGCCACAAAGTTTTCAAAGTCATTTAAAGTCATGCCAAGTCATAAAATGCAGATATAAATAAATAAATAAATAAATAAGGCATTAAGTAAGTATCAAGTGTAAAGTGACTTCTCGAACATTGTCTAGAAACATAATAGTGTTATTAATTAAACAGTACATTCTAAAGTTTAACTTAACTTTTTGAAATGCCTGCAGATTGGGGTGGAAAAAGGTGTTGTGAAACAAAATGCATAATTTACTTACTTTCCAACTTAGTTTGGGAAGGAGTATGACTTTTCATACGTTAATTTTTTTATAATTTAATATGGATACGCTACACACAAATGTTATACATCAACTTCAAGTCAAAAAGCCAAAGGTCTGTTTTATGATGACTAGAGACTACTCTTAAAGAGAATTTTGTAATATCATCAGCAGAAGGAAGTAAATTTCGGGACATTATAGGACAATTTTTATCAAATAGGCCCTTAAGTCTTGGGATACCAAGTCATTACCCTTGAAAAGGCAAAGAAAGATTTAATATCCATTGTGTGTGTACAACGAAGTGGACAACATAATACGCATGAATGTGCCATTTACGTGTTCTATTAACAACATACATAAAGTGACGTGTAAAATGAAAGACAGGAACCGGAATAATGTAGTTGTTATAGATATTACAATAAGGACTGGACCTAGTGGGGCTCGATCTGCGGCAGGAAAATAATTTTTTTCTCTTTTGCAAGATGTGCATTTCGGCTGTAGGGCCCTCGCCGCTTTCTATTTGCTAAGTGCCGAGGGCCCTTTTCCGTGTGTAAAACGGCTGGGGCGTGCAATTGACCACTCACTGAGATTAGATTGGTGTAGTTATATTTCTGCTTTCCCTCTGTCCCTTCAGGGCTTGAAGAGGGATAACTACGAGCATACCTTTATGTGGAAGAAATGCATTTCTGTTCCATTGCTTGTTTTGTCCCCAAGACACTGAACAGATTTTGATGACATTTGGCACAGGAAGAAACTTAATCTCAGCGTACGTTATGTCTGTACCTGTGACTCGATAAATATTGAAGCACAGTTCAAACATTTCCAGTTCTATAAAACGTACCTTACGTTAAAAAAGAAGGATTATACAATAATGCGACCTAGCTTTAAAAAGTGTTGCAGAATTACTTTGTCATTCGGAAAGTGTACTGTTTTCGTCCGTGCTGGTTCTTATTGCGACCTAGCATCTTTCAAGACAGCTAGTAACTGCCTTCACATCTTGCTTTGAAAGATGAAGTTTGAGAAGTCAGGTGCACTGTCTAGTACTGAAGTAGAAGCACTAGAAATTTTCTCAGAGTATTAGTGGGGTGTTCGGCCAGCGATATCGATGTCATAAAAATAACACTACACTTAGCACCACAAAGAAGCAGTCTGCATTTACGGATGTTTGGTATGTAGGGATTAGATGTGTTAAACACCATCCTCGGTTTCCTACACTCTCTGTCTACCTTTCGCTCTTACTACAGATGCACTAGATGTAATCACCATCTATAGTTTCCAGTCACCCCGACAACTGATTACACTGGTCAACAAAGATTTTGGCCCATGAGGAAAAATGTCTGTTTTTTATGTATTTTAGGACGCTGAATTCGACTATGTTTCCAGAATTTCACTATCACCCACACCTTTTGCGTTGCATCAGACTATGTGACCGCACACGCCTACGTATGTGTGTCACTGGGAGCCTGCAGGAGGTAGTCTGGACATGATGTAACAAGTCAACTGTCACGTGTCATACCCGTGTACTCTGCAAGTTGCTGGACAGAGCTCAGTGTGTTATCGTCTCTGAAGTACGTAGTGTTTGTTCCACCATTAATATGCCAAGAAAGTGCGTAAATTCATCGGATGCATTCTGCTACATGTGCGGTGAGGTGACATTTAAATCCCGAAGACGGTCTTTCACATCCCTGATTAAAAAATGCTATGAGCATTATTTCGGCTGCAAAGTGGGTGATAATGACAAGAGCTGGGCTCCCCATTTTTGTTGTGTGACATGTGCCAGGCGTCTCGCGGCATGGGCAAAAGTTCACGCTGTATGCCCTTCGCCATTCCTATGGTTTGGAGAGAGCCCACGGACCATGTTTAAGATTGCTACTTCTGCCTGACCGGTATCACTGGTGTAACAGTAAACTCCAAACACATTGTTCAATATCCAAATTTGCCATCCGCGATGAGGCCAGTACCTCACAGCGTGGAGTTACCTGTGCCAAAGCCTCCAACAAACATGACGCTGAGTGACAGTGAGTCAAATGATGAAGATGTAGGCCAAGCTAACAACAATATGGATTGTGATCCAACTTTTACAGGAGCCAGTTCTTCCAATGAACCACACCTACTGACTCAATGGGACCTGGATGATATCGTCCGCGATTTGAATCTGTCAATGAAGCAAGCTGAACTTTTAGGCTCCAGGTTAAAGGGCTGGAATCTTCTGCGCGAGTACACTAAGGTGTGTTTTTACCGTGGGCGCCAAGAAGAATTCAAGGATTTCTTCTCCCAGGAAGATGGAGTAGTGTTTTGCAATGATGTTTGTTCCGTTATGGAAGTTCTTGGCCATGGATTTATCCCAGATCGGTGGCGCTTGTTCATTGATTTGTCAAAAGTGAGCCTGAAGGTCGTTCTACTCCACAACGGAAACAAATTTCCCTCCATTCCTTTGGCTCATGCAGCCAACATGAAGGAAAGTTATGAAAACATAAAGCTACTGTTCGGAAAGATTAAGTATGACGAATTTAAGTGGAAGTTATGTGGTGATCTCAAGGTTGCGGCACTGTTACTTGGAATGCAACTCGGGTACACAAAATACTGCTGTTTCCTGTGTGAGTGGGACAGCCGGGACAAGAAGAATCACTATGTAAATAAACTGTGGCCTAAACGAACATCACTGACGCCAGAGGAAAAAAATGTCGCCAATCCTCCTCTTGTTCTTCCGGAGAACATTTTTCTGCCCCCTTTACACATAAAGCTGGGCCTCATTGAAAAACTTTGTAAAAGGTATGGATAAAACAGGCCGTGGCTTCCAGTATGTGAGGAGTAAGTTCCCAAATGTGAGTGACGCAAAAATCAAGTAAGGTATATTTATAGGACCCTAGATCATGCAACTGATGCAAGACAAACAGTTCGGTGAAGACCTGAATGAGACAAAAAGAAATGCATGGTTGTATTTTAAGAGGATTTGCAAGGACTTCTTAGGAAATCACAAAGCAGCAAACTATCAGGATATTGTGCAGGACCTGTTGACTTCGTACAAAGCTATGGGACGCAATATGAGTCTGAAAATCCACTTTTTGGGGTCCCACTTGGATTTTTTCCCAGAAAATCTCGGCGAAGTCAATGACGAACACGGTGAAAGATTTCACCAAGACATTTTGGCTGTGGAAAAGTGGTACTAAGGCAAGTGGACCTCAAGTATGTTGGCAGACTATTGCTGGACATTGAAGAGGGATGTACCTGAAGCCAATTACCGGCGAAAGTCCTACGCCTCTACATTTTAGAGGTACGTTTCTGCCTGTTTCATTAGTACGTAAAGTACTATTTTGCACAAATAGAGTCCTCTGTATCTTTGAAATTCTGTCTGATAGAAAAATTCTGTATACATATCTGAATTCAGCATAAAAAGTACTGCTAAGTTCGCCTATTGAAGTTCATGGGCTGAAAAAAAGTTAAATTTTGTTGTGCAGTGTTACTGATTAACCACCTTTAGAACACTTTCTCTACACTTCATCGCCATTGGTGTAGACATTTTTTATGTCCTTGTCCCGAGTGACAACTTTGACAAACGTCTTCGTCTTCTGTTACTGGTTCAGCAATGAAAGAGAGTTCTGTGTCGATGGCTGACAAGTTTTTAGGAAACATTACCTATATTTAATTTTAATTAAGTTTTCTGTGTAAAAAACGCCGAGACAGAATAAAGCTTTAAACGTCCACCTATCTCGATTCAAATGTTAGATAATCAATTTATCAATAAAAAATTTGGTACCTTGTAAGCAAAGCTTAAAATTGATAACGTGTAGTTCTTGTACCGAATTTCACACCTGTCACGACTGGGAAAAATGGTTGACATCTGACAAGATCAGACGGTTGTTCCTTACGTCATCATCATCATATATCTGTCTTGGAGTTGGGCCACTTGTTGACCCGTTCCGGTCTCACGTATCCAGAAGTCTCTTCAAAGGTCTGCCATGATTCCTTCTGCCAGTTGGGTAATAGCGTTTCATTACCCTGGGTATTCTATTACGGGGCATTCTTCCTTTCGTACGGTGTGGAAACCGCTGCACAGATGAATATCTGCGCTCTCAACATAGTAAAAATGTAAAATATTTTCCTTTTTCATGCTGAAAGGAGGTCTGACTGGAATTCGAATCCAAGTCAGAGTTCGGCTACCGTATGTAGCATAGTAAGTCCACCAAGTGTCTTTCTTCGGTAAAATAAAATTTTTGGTTGTGTTTTTAACGCAACGTTTTAAAATGTTGTTCTTCTGAGCATTCGATGATAGTGGACAACAAAGTATATAAACATAGCCATGGTAGAATGTTGTAATATAGCAATTCCGAAAGAGTTGCTGCGGAGGGAGAGATGTCGCGTTTGGAGGGGGAATTTCTGGCAGTCTGCTGGAAATCGCAGCATATGTCCATGTTCAGTGAGTATAGAGAAGTTCTGTGAGTGAACGTTGTGGATATTTGTTCTATTTTGCAAGAATTATTACTGATTTCATGGGATTAGTTTATTAATTTTAAGCTCGAACTATTTTCTAGTGCTCGCTAAATAAGCCTTAATTAGTTCCATTCGAATTAACCATGCAGTCACGATACATTACAGGTTTCCAGCGTTGTTGACCTTGCCTCTACACCACGTATCCACCATATAATTCATTCCGTTCGGCAAGTGGGGGAGGGGGTGCGGCGTCTATTACTATAGATTGGCAGAGGCGCCGCAAAAAAATTAGGAGAGAGAGGCTGCAATTAAATAATTCCAAACCATTTTTAAAAAAAATCGTGCCTATACATTTCACAGTTATGCTCTACCTTCCAACTAGACTGAATACTTGTTTCTAAAAATGGTAATAAACCATGAGAATCGTCGCCCATATTCAGGCTCTCTAAGTAGCAGATTTTGCCCTACACAGACAGAGGGTCCTTGGCGCTGCATGCGGGCTTTCTAGAGAAATTGTAATTTCAAATAATTTCAATGATAAAACTGAAACTGCAGGATATGACTGCTGAAATCTGTCTTTAGCAAGAGCTGAAAGAATGAACCGGCACATTGTTGGAAAATTTTTAACATGCTGAAGAGAGTAACGACTAAATTAACTCTTCTGTCGCACCTGGGAACGTTATCAACAATAATGAAAGTGGCATTCAAATAAATAACAAACCTGGCTTTGGAAGGGGTCTAAAAGTTTTCATGTTTTAACATCGGGAGAGAAGAGTAAAAATGTTACGGTGATAGCATGCTCTAATGCTGCAGATCAATTTCTGCCCCTTGTTCTAATATTCAAGGACGTCAAGAAGAATCAGGAGTTTTATGATGGCTTACCCCTGGGTCAAATGTGAACAAGAACCGGAGTACTTCATAAACTAGTACAGACTTATTCATCAAGTCATTCACAGAGTATTAGCTTTAGCACAACGTTTCAAGGAAGGTCATTCTACTTTTGAATGACCACGCAGCTTATTGCAACACCATTTTATTGCTTCAAAGTGCCCTTGAAAATAACGTTACTCTCATTCATCTACGGAGTCACCGTACTCATACCTTACAGAATTTGGATGTGTTTTTTTTTTTTTTTGGGGGGGGGGGCCTTTAAAGAGGTCTTTCAAAACAAAGCCGCAGTTTGTAAAATCACTCGATATCGCAAGACGTGCCTCACTGGGTTTGCTTGGAGTAAAGTTGCTGGTGATGTAAGTGCTTTTGAGTCAACGGGTATTTATCATTTAAACCGAAACAGAGTACCTGAATATTTGTTCTCCATTTCTTATACTAGCGAAACTATAACTTCTATAGCAACAACACCTTCAAATATGGTTCTGGTCTGTGTACCCTCTACTTCAGTAACCAACTCTCAAACTCAGCAGAAACTTCATTTAGTACTCTGAATAATAATCTTCATTCTGACACTTTCCCTGAAGAAATTACTCCCTCCAGACTTTTTAAGAGCTGCCCAGTACCGAAAATTCCAAGAAAATATTCAATCGAACAAATATTTTTTTATCACCGAAGAAGCTCTTATATCGAGGAAGAGCGAAAGAAGGAGAGAGGAAATGAAATCAAATAGTAGAGAAATCTAAAATGTAAACAGTAGCAACACTTCAGGTATAGAAAGGCAGGAAATGCAGAGAAAGAAGCCAATTAAATAGATATTTATAAGAAAGAGACAGCTGAAGATTGTGATACGAAATTCTGTTGATGGGAAAACTACGTGCAAAAAACTAAGGAAAATGGCTGGATCGAATTTGTAAGCTGCAGAAACTGGCTGCACGATTTCTCTTGTCCATACAAAGACAAAGGTTTCGACTGCGGTAGAAAGTTGCTGCGAGAGAAAAACACGAGTTGCAGAAGAAGATCTATAAAATCTAGTTCATAGAAACTTAGGCTCTTGAGTTTACTGAATTCATATATTGTGTCCTTATGATATATTTTCTAGTCTAATGTTGATATTCCTTTATTACGACGTATAAAGTTTAACAGATTTCTTTTACTCTGCATGTTTCTTGAATTTACATGATATTTTCAAAGACATGCATCTTTCCCTGCATAGCGGCAACTATCACTGACAAAAAGCGACACGCCGCAGAGACAACTTTTTTTCGTCGCCATGTATCTCGGAGGCTTTTATTTCTGCAGATATTTTGTACATAGCTGAGTAAAGCAAAAACCTTAAATACAGCATATCTCAATTTTCTGCTGTTTAAAAGTTTTTGTACTGAGTTACAGCGAACGTTTAAAAAAATGTGGCCTCTCTCCCGATATTACCCTATGTTCCAAGTCTGCATTAGGTTGTCAGCACCTCTATTTTATCAAATCCATAGAGCAGGTGCAGAATCTAACGTGCAAAATAAACATGCATGGACCTACGTTGTAAGAGTCAAACTGAGAGAAGGGTGAGAAAACGATTCCGATGAATGGCACCGCTTATATAATGCAAATTAGAGATGAAATACTGTAGCAATCCTGTGAGGTTCGTGTGAGAAGACATACATTCATATAAACTGATAGAAACGATATCGACTGAACTTTTAACAAATAGCAATTTTTCGGGTGACATCTCTGTCAACCTGATTTGTTTGAAAACCACCAAATATTTATTTCCCATTAAGTGAATTCTTTGGGATATGTTTCTGATTTCTTTCTCACCAAACTTTAAATGACTACCAACATCTTCTGACCACTCTCTGGGAAGCAGCTGTCGGTTCTCTTTCGCAAATTATCGTATTTTTCTTTAAATAGTAATTTGTTTGCTTTAGACACCTCCGCTTTTCCATAAAAACCATTGCAACAAATTGAAGGATCATCTCTTAAGTATTCTATACGGAGAGAGAAACTTGAAAACAAAAAACTTTGCAATAATGATGATTTCATATTGTTTTGAGATTTCTTTTTCTTTATCCTTCAAATAAGCCTGTTTTAACAACGTTTTCTGTCAAAGTTTTTTTTCACCAACTGATGCACAATTGGATAGTCTTAAAAACAATTTTAAACTTGCATTAAAATTGATATTAAAAAAGCTCCCACATGTTTCGGTGTGAAACACCATCATCGGGGAGCACACTGTCTGAGCCTTACTAAAGTTACAATTGTTAAATTGAGTTAAAATAAATTGGTGTGGTTCATTCGGCGGTGTGGCGGCATATATTAATATTTTGTCCTCGTAGTGTGTGTGTGTGTGTGGCACTGGTCGGAATCAGACTCTGAATATGATTCCAACCAGTAGCACAAATACACACACGCACACACACACACACACACACACACACACACACGCACACACACACACGCTATGAAGACAAAATAATAATATACTGTGACACTGGTCGGAATCAGACTCTAAGTCTGATTCCGACCAGTGCCACACACACACACACACACACACACACACACAAACACACACACACACTATAAGGACCAAATAATAATATATGCCGCCACACCGCCGAATGAACCACAGCAATGTATTTTAATTCATTTTAACAATTA